>ENA-OPBM01000334-OPBM01000334.1-human-gut-metagenome-genome-assembly--contig:-NODE-334-length-40658-cov-3.514666_pt1 | contig 40658 bp, 60 predicted proteins | sample MGYA00241069_ERZ501454 | MGnify/ENA primary metagenome ERZ501454 (study PRJEB25962, sample SAMEA2042625) | human gut metagenome | biome: human gut; feature: human-associated habitat; material: faeces... | reverse complement strand
CGTTATAATTCTTCAAACATTCCTGGGCTTCCTTTGCCGTTCTAAATGTGCCGACTGTCTTGCGGATCGCCTTGCCTTCGTCTGTATAATCAATCGTAATCACTACTCGGTAGGGATTTCTTAAATTCTTATGTTTCATTTTGTAAATACTGCCGGTGCCGTTGGCTCGTCGCATAAAAAATCACGCTCCTTGCTAGTTAAAAAGTATGACAAATTATCCTAGAGCGTGTTATAATTATTATATGGTGAGTGGCACGCCCTAAGTGTCGCATTATCCCTCACCCTGTTGCAGCGGGGTGGGGGATTTTTTTATTCTAAAATCACTTTATCAAAGGATTCTAATTTTGTAATCGGACTACCATATAAATATTCTTTTTCTTTCCTAACAGAGTTAGCGGAATATTGTAACTGGTAGGTATATTCCGGAAGTTGGTTATATATCTCTTGTATTTCAGGACAGCAGTCGTATGTTGTTATCCATCGATATCCATCCATTTCTCTTATGGCATTATACAGATTTATATGATCTAGATGATTAAATGCATTTTTATATAAAGCATGTCCTTGTTTATAATAAGGTGGGTCGAAAAAGGTGAAAAGATTTTGTGGTGATAGATTTAGTAATACTGTACGAATTAATTCTTTGGCATCTAACATATAGAGTTGTATTCTATGAGATTGTGTGGCTATAGTGTTTATTTTTTTTATAATATTTTGTTTGTTAAAGCGACAATCTATTGTATATTTAGATTTTTGGTTATATCCACCAATAGGCCCTGCCATAATGATACCTGCGCGGTTAGTTCTATTTAAGAATAATGTAGATAAGGCTAGTGAATAATTGTATTCTTGAATGGTATGTAAGTTATTATAAGTTTCTTTGTGTTGAAACCATTCGTTAATTGTAATGGAAAGATTTGCAATATCTTCAGTAAAACGTTCAGTTTCATTTAATATTGCATACCAGACAGAATATATAGCAGGGTCATAGTCATTTAGGATAATAGAATTAACTTTATTATTTAATAATAACTCCATTGATACTCCAGAGCCACCAGAAAAAGGTTCGCAGTAAATTGGGGCTGATAAGTTATTTATACTTATTATATTATTGACGAATTTTGATAGCTGTGTTTTGCCACCAGGATATCTTAATATTGATTTTGTTACAGGCATAGAATACACCTCCTTTCTATTAGTATAGTATGGATGATATAATTTTGGCCAATTCTAAAATGTTATGGAATATATAATTGTTCTGATATTGTAACTAAGTTATTCTTGAAGTTAGTTATAAAAGATTCTATTTCTTCCGCATGTTCTTTCGACCAATAATTAAAGAGTTGTGTTTCTTCAAAAATAGATAAATAAGCATTAAACCAAGCCTTTAGTTTATCCCTTTTTTGTCCGCGATTATAGAAAGTACTTAAATCCTCTTGCATAAAATGAATTTTTGTTATTCCTTGTGACAGACAAATCATATTACTATAATATTCTTTCACATTCTGTGAATCTGACAGTAAAAAATCTCTTATACTATTTTCAATTGATTTTCCTCCGGGTAATAATAAAATATTATTTCCTACCATGTTTAGATTAGTAATATCTCTTTTTTGAGAAGTTTTTGTTGCTACATCACCATCAAGTACAATAATCCGTGTTCTAAAATAAGTAGAGTCACATTTTACTAGTGATAAAAGCTCATTATAGCCAATATGAGTATCGAGTATATTTACTTGATTTAGTAAGTTTGTAGGAAGTATTTTATTTAGTAACCATCTAGCTTCAGCATCTTCACTAATTATTTTTATCTTTTGACCTTTTCTAAATTCTACACTTTCTAATAATAGATTCGTATAAAGGTTTCTATTGGGAGAGCGAATTATAGTTGGGGATTCTTCTAAATTAGCCCGTGTAAAGAAGTATGATTCGATGAGGTTTTTATTGCTATTTTTTAGAGGTTGAGATTTTAGTATTATATAATCTAATAGTGATATACTGTGGGTTGTAAATACAATCTGTAATTTTAACTTTTTGGCACTTTTATAAAGGAAATCTAATAATTTGTTTTGAGCAGAAGGGTGTAGAGCTGCATCAATCTCATCAATAAGTAGTAAGCCGCCTTGATAAGCATCTCCCAAAGTTTCTGCTAATAATTTAAAAGATTCAACGGAGAGCAATATTTGAGCCAGATTGTCTTGTCCAGCTGAATTTGTAAGATAGTCATATTTATTTGTATTAACCCCGACAGAAGTTTTCTTTTTTATATCTGTCAAATGGATTTGATTGGCAGTAGAAATTTCATCTGTAATTGAAAGTATATTTTTATAAGTAGTAATTAATTCCTCAGAGATAGAAATATTATTATTCTCTTTTTCTGAAATTAATGCTTCACCTAGTGGATATAGTCGAGATAATCCTAAATAGAGAGTTGGCCAACTTTTTTTTGCATTGGTATCGGTACCGTCATCTGTTTTAGTATTTGGAATTAAGCGTCCTCTACTTCCTTTATCTTGCCAAGTTATTCTATAGGACAGTGGTTCTCCATTATCAAAGTATATAGTCGCTACATTAGATTTTGTCTTATCGAAAGTAGGAGACATTTTAAAAAGTTCACTCCATTCGCACCTAAATAAAGGTTGTAGAATAGGGGTGCCGATATCTTTTTTTAATTCACAGGAATTCCCTAATAAGCCTAAAATAGTAGATTTACCTACAGCATTTGATCCTGCGAGAACTGTTATGTATTCTCCTAAAATTATTTCAACATTTTTAAAAATCCTGAAGTCATTAATTTTTAAACTAGTGATTTTCATTAAATACTCCTTTGTCTCCAAACTTAAAAAGGTCGTCTTAACTCTATAACTTTACCAATAATAGTAACAGGTAAATTAATAATGTCTTCATTGCTGTAAAAGGTAGGGGGATAAACCGCTACATTATAACCGATAAGGGTAATGCCATTATCGGCTTTTTTTATTTGTTTAACTGTTGCTTCATCACCATTGACGAGTACTACAGCGACGTCACCGCTTTCAATATCAGGTTGTTGTTTAACAACGATAATATCATCTTCAAATAATCTAGGCTCCATACTATTCCCTTTTACTTTTAAGCAAAAAAATGTACCTGTAGAAGCAAGTTCAGGGGTAATTTCTTCATAGCCTAGTATATCTTCGATAGCACTGATAGGGGTACCAGCGATAACAGAGCCTAAGATAGGAATTTGAACGCCTACACGTTTTGAAAAATTAATGCCATTATTAGAAATGAAATTTTTGTTTCAGGAAATAATTCATTAATACTTATATGCAATGCTGAGGCAATTTTAAACAATATATCTTGCTCTGGCTCATTAGTGCCGTTTTCATAGCCTGATATGGTATTGTGTTTTACACCTACTAAATCTCCAAGTTCTTTTTGTGTTAGGCCTCTTTGTTTTCGATATTCTTTAATTTTGGTTGAAGTATATTTTCTAATATCCATAGTATAATTCCATAAATCAAAGAAAGCAAGGAAACACGCGGATTCCTTGCTTTTCTCAATTTAATATTATGCGTTTTTTGGGGTAGCTTGCGATTCGTTGCTCAACCGTTGCACAACCTTTACAAGGTCATTATAAGTCGGCAATTTGTTAACCGCCGCCACTAAATCAGCCGTATCTTTATGCGTGTAAATTGATTGTGTGATATTGGCAGCTAGGCTGTGCCCTAATATACGCTTGATGATATTTTCGTCAATGCCGCACGCATCGGCAAACGTGGCGAACGTATGACGCCCGTCATGTGGACGGTGCCCGTTGGCTGCCGAAATCGCTAGCCGATATGTCTTATAGGCCGGCATAACCTTGCCAAGAGTAGCGGCTTGCTTAAATTTAGCCTTAGCGTAGGCATCAGTCAATAAGGGGACGATGCACTCGGCAATAGGGATAATTCGATTCTTCCCGGCTTTAGTTTTGACGCCGCCTATCATATATCGTTCCTTTAAATGGATATTATCAAGCTCCATATTGACAAGTTCGGCCGGACGCATGCCCGTGTAAATATAAATAAGTTGCCATTTAGACATTTTGTCATTGGCTTCCCATAAGTCAACTATTTCGGCCGGCGTATATGGCTTGTGAATTCCTTCCTTATTCTCCGGCTCTGGTGGCAACACTAGGAGTGAGGGGTAATTAGTGAGTTTTATGTCATTCTTAGCGGCCGCCCTATAGGTGCCGTTTAAGCCTTTTAGTATAACCTTAATAGTAGAGCGGCTCATGTGACTATGAGTGTCAATGATGCGTTGCAAATCGGCGAGCCGTATATCGGTAATCTGCCGTTTAAATAAATGTTCTACCCGTGGGCGTGCGGCAGTGTACGGCTTAAGCCCTACGCCGGCTCGTTTCTTGTCCTCTAGCATCCATTCCCAACATTGCCCAAATGTTATGTCTTGACGAATACATTCCGCCGGATTGCCGTTATAATTCTTCAAACATTCCTGGGCTTCCTTTGCCGTTCTAAATGTGCCGACCGTCTTGCGGATCGCTTTACCGTCGTCAGTAAAACCGGTAGTAATAACTACCCTATAGGGCTTTCTAAGTGGCTTATGTGTCATTTTATAAATTGACCCTGTGCCGTTTGCTCTACGCATAAAAAAATCACGCTCCTTGTCTAATTTTGGGTATGGTTAATAGACTTAGAGCGTGTTATAATTATATTGGTGGTTGCAGCGCTCTAAGTGCTGTGCTTGTCCCTCATCCTGTTGGCGCAGGGTGGGGGTTTTTTTTATTTAAGTTTGCCGCCTAAGAGAGATAAATCATTTTCTAGTTGTAAGCCGGCTTTCATTTGCTCGATTGTAGCGGCAGGCACAACAAAATCTTCTTTATGTTGTTTACCCTGCATTCTGATTATAGGGTTCGTCCCTTCAACTAATAGTTTAATGCCCGGTTTTAGTTTATCAAATGGAACATCTAGCATTTCATATTTGCCGCCCATGACTACTTCCGTATGCTTGCCGCCACCGGATTGACCGGCAAAAGAATCGATATTATATTCCCATTTGCCTTGGTCGGTAGAGAAGATAAGTTTGTCCCAAAATACCCAGTTTATATCATCGGTAAAATGCACCAACGAAGCCCGCATAGTAACAGCCTTATCCTTTTCAATGGCATACCAATATAGATTGGTGGCAGGCGGTATTTTGCCTTCCCCCCAAGGTGCGTAAATTGTTCGTTTCTCCACTTGGTCATACTTTTGCGGTACATAACTCAAAATATTCATGGCGTCGGCATTCGCTGTATCCTTTTGCTTTTCTGTATCAACGCTTGATTGAGTGGTCTGTGGTGCATTAGTTGCCGAATTGGATTTATCCGATTCCGGCAGTGAAAGACCAATGCCCAACATGATAGCAAATGTAATTAATAAAATCCATTTACGCCGATGAACCTTTAAAAACGGTGCTACCTTGCCCGGTATAAACATCCCAATAACACACCACAATAATACTAATGCTCCAACGATACCTAAAAAATCATCCATTTTTCAAACTCCTTCCCTTAATGCACTTCTAAATACCTATAACTTTTTTTCAACCCTCCTTCATATGACATTCCAATAAAAATTTATATCCTCTAACTCTTGGTTGAGATAGTCGGATTCCCTAAGCATACGCTCCAATAATGACGCTTTTTCAAAACTTGAAAAGTCGTCTTTTTTTATGTGCGTTATTTCGTGCAATAACGCCTTTTTTGCCCGCTCTTCGCATAGTTTGTTATTGATAGCTATCGTATATGTTCCGTCATCGTTGGGCGTTGTTACGGCGTCAATGCCGGGCTCTAATTGAGTAATTATTATATTAACGTTCAATCATTACTCCCCTTTTCTTGCGATTTTAAAAACTTGATATATTCATATGTCTTTTTCATTGATTCTTTTGAGATGTCTTTTGCCGCAGAAAATAATAATTTCATTTCGGGATTGGTTCTAACCATTTCAGCATATTCGGCGGCGTCCGGATTGTCGTAATAGCCCTCTTGACCTTTATATTTATTCTCTATCAAATCAGCCTTTGAAACCTTGAAATAATTAGCTAGCATCTCGATTTTATCGATACGCGGATAATTCGTGCCATTCTCCCAGCTTGCAAACGTTGTATATGAAACGCCCAATGCCTTGGCAACGTCATTGCGCGTTTTGTTATATAAATTCATATAGAATTTTAAATTTTTAGAGAATATTGCTTTATTGCCCAAGTCGCTCATGATGTTACCTCCTTTGTGATTTAAATTTTACAGTAAAATTGTAAAAAAATCAATATAAATATGAAAAATTACAGTTTAACTATTGACACTACATTTAAACTGTAATAAAATTTATTTAGAAAGACAGGAGGTGAAAATCATGGAAACTGTCGACACTAGAAAATGGACGTTGAAAGCGGCACGCGTCAACAAAGGTTACAAACAAGAAGATGCCGCTAAATTGCTAGGGATTAGCGTTTATACCTTAATCAATTATGAATTGGGGCGTAGCTTCCCGGATGTTCCTGTAATTGAAAAAATCGAAAAAGTGTATGGTATTCCATATCATTTGATTAATTTTTTAATCTAAAATTACAGTTTAAATGTAATTTGATGATGTTATGAGAAAGAAAATAAAAAAGCCTGAGCCGGAATTAAATCCGGTTAAGGCGTTGGAATGTAAACGTAAGATTTGCCACCAATGCGGTGCAGAGGTAACCAACCGCAAAACCTATCAAATATATGATAAACATTGCGGTGTGATAACTGTATGTGATTTATGTCAAGTCAAAAGTAGGAGGTGAGAAGCATGAATACACAGGCGAGTGTAAAAGAGGCCGCCGGCATTCTTGGAATTAGTGAGCAAGCCGTAAGAATTGGCTTGCAACGTGGCAAGTTTGATATATTCGGTCGTGCCATTGACATGACAGGCAAGGGCAAACGGTTCAAATATGTCATATTTCGGGCGCCATTGCTTAAGTTTGTGAACGGCGATTGGACTGTTCAAGAAATCGGGAAGGAGGGGTAAAAATGGACGAAAAGAAAAGTCGTAATGATATCAGCTGGGGCGCAAGGTTTGAAATTAATGTAGAAATTTCGATTAAAGCGTCGAACTCTGACGCAATTGAAAAATGGATAAAAAGATTGGCGAAAATACAAAAAGAGTACAGCTGCAACTGCACTCTTAATGTTAAGGGTTAGTCTTCTTCATCCATTAACTCAATGAGTTTTTTGTAAATAACTTCTGTATACTCAGGTAAAGTTTCAGGGGTAACAGAGTTGGAATCAGCACTTGCTTTAGCTGTTACTATTTGTGCTGATAAATCTAAAGAAGCTTTTAAAATATCGCTTTTACGTATCATATAATCACCTCCCTTCGAGATGATTATAACACGCAGAATGAGAAGGAGGTGAGAAAAATGAGCGTAACGGGGTTATTAGTTAAGAGTTTCGCACTCGGTATGGCGTTTATGGCGTTATTGCTAGTTAGCTATTACTATATGAGCCTTAAGCCAAAGCCTGAAACCATGGACGAAACGCCTGAAATTAAGCCATACGCACCGCCAAAGGCGCGCGCCTATAATTGGGCTAAGGACAATCGGCACGGAGCATTTAAGGCAAAATAAAAGCCCTCAACCGGTGGCACGGTTAAAGGGCAAAGAAAATATCTCTATTAGTAGTATAGCACAGGAGAATCATAAATGATATACAAAAAGGTTTTTGATGCAAAAAAAGCTACAAAAGAAGATTGGTTGCGATTCAGAAAAACCGGTATTGGTGGCAGTGATATGGCTGCAATTATGGGGCTTAGTAAATGGAAATCGCCATTAGATATTTGGCTTGAAAAGACGACTGATGAAGTTAATGAAGAAGAATCACGCTTTATGTATTGGGGGAATAAATTAGAAGCATTGGTTGCTGAGGAGTTCTCTATTCGTACCGGATATAGTGTTCGTAACAATAACTACACATTGCAATCCATAGAGTATCCGTTTTTATTAGCTAATATTGACCGTGATATTGTAGGAATTGATGCGGGTCTTGAATGTAAAACGGCAAATGCATTTAAACGTGATGAATGGGAAGGCGATCAAGTACCGGATGCATACTATATCCAATGTCAGCACTATATGGCGGTTACAGGGTATTCCTCTTGGTGGATTGCTTGCTTATGCGGTGGTAATGAGTTCTTTTACAAGGAAATCCCAAGAAATGAAGACGTTATTACAGCCATTATTGATACGGCTCGAGAATTTTGGAACATGGTTGAACAGCGTATTATGCCGGCGGTAGATGATTCCGAACGCTGTAATAAATTACTTAAAGAAATGCATAAAACTAGCAATGGTAAAACGATTGATTTACCGGATACAGCAACAATTTTTATTGAACAGTACAAGTCAGCCGATAAAGTTGAAAAAGAAGCAAAGGCGTTAAAAACGGAAGCGCAAAGTCAATTATTTAGTTTGCTCGGTGATAATGAGCAAGGATTTGTAGATACGTATACCGTTAATTGGACGCAGGTGGCAGGACAAAAAACGTTTGATAAAAAGCGTTTTGAGACAGACTATCCGCAATTGGCAAAAGAGTACACAGTACAAGGCGAACCTACAAGACGCTTCAGCATTAAGGGATAAAGGAGAATACAATTATGGCAACAACGAGCGGTATCACGTTAAAAAATAACAGTCTTAAACCAGCTAGTAAAGAACCAGTTACATTGAGCAGTATGTTAGCATCTGAGGATGTAAAGAAACGTTTTAATGAATTACTAGGGAAGAAATCACCCGGCTTTATCACCAGTTTATTGTCAGTGGCCAACAATAACAAACTGTTAGCCAAAGCAGACCCCAAGACAATTGTTGCAGCCGGCGCCATGGCGGCTGCCTTAGATTTACCGATTAACCAAAATTTAGGATATGCCTATATTGTTCCGTATGGCGGTGAAGCACAGTTTCAAATGGGGTATAAGGGGTATATTCAGCTCGCTATGCGAACCGGCCAATATAAGACGATTAACGCTTGTGAAGTATATGAAGGCGAGATTGTTAACGAAAACCGTTTCACCGGTGAGTTTGAATTTGGTAATCGTACCGGTGATGAGATTATTGGTTATATGGCATACTTTAAGCTTATTAACGGCTTTGAAAAGTATATTTTTATGAATATGAAAGACATGCAAGCACATGCGCGTAAGTATAGCAAAAACTATAAAGGGGGTACTGATAAATGGGGCATTGCAGACTTTCATAGTATGGCAATTAAAACGGTACTTAAACGCTTAATCAGTAAATACGGTATCTTATCAATCGAAATGCAAGCAGGATTGACAACGGCAATGGAAACAGACGGTGGAATTATTAAAGACAATGACGGTAGATTAGAAGCCGACTTTGACACTATTGAAGTAGAAGGTACCTATGTTCATTCAGAAACAGGTGAGGTTATTGAAGATGCATATGCTTCAAATGAGTTAACTGAGGAAGAAAAAGCCGCTATTATTGCAGCTGAACAAGAAGAACAATAATTATATTTTGTATGGTATACGGTAAGTTGCTTTTATAGTAACTTACCGATATCCAAAAGGAGATTATATGAGTAGATCCCGAAAACCGGGCATTCGGTATTTTCCTTTGGATACGGATTTCTTTGAAAATAAAAAGGTAAGGAGACTTACTAGAGCATTCGGAGCAATTGCCGCCTCCGTACTAGTCAACCTGCTATGTACTATCTACAAAGATAAAGGGTATTACATGAGGTGGGATGATGAGACGCTGGCTTTTCTGGCTGATGAAATTGGTCTTAAAGTTGGCACTGTGCGAGAGATTGTCGTGAAGGCGATTCAAGTGGGATTCTTCGATGCGAATATGGCGAATCTATTTGGTACTGATGATATGAAGTCCAAAGGAGATTACAACGGCATACTTACTTCAATTGCGATTCAAGAGCAGTACTTTGATACATGCAAAAAATCAAAAAGAAGTGAGGTATGTTATGACGCAAGATTTCTGCTCATTTCTATGAAACCGTATGAAAAAATAGTTAACTCCGGAGAAAACTCAATTAACTCTGGAGAAAATGAAGTTAACTCGGGAGTAAGTACACAAAGGAAAGTAAAGGAAAGTAAAGAATATACTACTTCTACTAGTGAAGAATTAAAATCGCTTTTTAAAAATTATATTGAAAACGGATTTGGTGTTATATCCGGATTGTCTAAAGAGATATTGATTGATGATGCCAATACTTATAGCATAGCTTGGTGTAATGCAGCTATGGAAATTGCTGTATCACGCAATAAAAGAATGTGGGCATATGTAAGAGCAATATTAAATCGCTGGAATCGCCAATATAATTTGTCCGATAAACCTTGGGAGGTGGAAGCTGTTGAAGGACGCAAAAAATATAGTAGGCAATTTAAAGCTGATGTTGTTACAACTACAGACAAAAGCGGAGGAGCAAGCCAGATTGACTGGACAAACGATCCCGATCATTTCTAAACCAACAAATTGGGAATACTACGGAATATATAAACGATTTCAAAATGTTGAATTAGAAACTATGAATATAGCAGCTGAAAATGCAAATGCATTTGAAGTTATCAAAGAATACGCAAGTAATGTAGTCGAAAATCTCAATCAAGGATTAGGGCTTATTATTAAAGGTCCTGTTGGAACCGGAAAGACTACGGCTGCGATTGCCATTATGAAAGAAGCAGTTAAGTATAAGAAAAGCCCTTATTTTATATCTATGATTTCACTTTTAGATAAGTTGATGAGTTTTAGAGACCAAGAGGAGCGTTATGAATTTGAACAACGAATCCAAAACTGTCCATTATTAGTATTAGACGATTTAGGCGGTGAATACATTGGCAAAAATAAGGATGATAGTTGGATGCTTAAGCGCATCATGTCAATCATCGCCGAACGCCATCAGCGTTCAAAATCGATAATTATTACAACCAATTTACCAATTAAAGAATTAGCGGAACGATATGATCAACGTGCTATTGATAGAATACGTAGCACGAATCAAATCATAACATTGCTTGGTGAAAGTTTGCGAAAAGAAGAATGGAGAAAGTCATGAATTCAGTGCAGATATTAGGTAATTTAGCTCGTGCCCCTGAAGTACGCTTTACTAAAACAGGTAGGGCTGTAGCAACATTTAATGTGGCGGCTACCAGCGAATATGTAGACGGTAATGGTGAGGTCAAAGAGCAAACATCATTTGTTAATTGTGTTGCGTGGGGGAAGTTAGGAGAAGCTGTAGGCAACCTCAAAAAAGGAAACCGTTGTTTTGTAGAGGGTCGTTTAAATACCCGTTCCTATGAAGCTAAGGATGGGCAAAAGCGCTATATTACAGAAGTCATTGCTAATTTTGTAGGACAGTCATTACAGGCACAGGCAAATGAGCCGTCTAATTTTGATAGTTTTGGCAATGATGAGCAAAATATACCGTTTTAACGAGGTGCTAAATGGGAGCGAATAAAAAAATCAAATGCGAGTTGTTTCATGACAACTTTCAAAATTATAAACGATACGGAATCCCGCGGGCACAGTTAGTTATTGCTGATATTCCGTATAACTTGGGCGTGAACGCCTACGGAAGTAGCCCTCAATGGTATATTGATGGCGACAACAAGAACGGCGAGAGTGCAAAAGCCGGCAAGTCGTTTTTTAACACGGATTTTAATTTCAATATTGCCGAATATTTTCATTTCTGCAATAGGTTATTGAAGAAAGAGCCGAAAGAACGAGGGCAAGCCCCTTGCATGATTGTATTTTGTAGTTTTGAACAGATGCAAATGGTGATTAAATACGCCGAAAAGCACGGATTTAATCATTATACACCGATAACGTTTGTCAAAAAGCATAGCGGGCAGGCGCTAAAAGCGAATATGAAAATAGTCGGCGCCACTGAATATGCCCTCGTGCTATATCGCGATAAGTTGCCAAAATTCCGTAACGGGTGCCAACGAGATGAAAACGGCAAGGCAATCCGCGGAACCGGGAAAATGATATTTAACTGGCAGGAGTGGCAACGTGATGGGAAGGATATTCCGAAAATTCACCCAACACAAAAGCCGGTTAATGTAATCAAAAAACTGATTGAAATCTACACAGACCCCGGCGACGTGGTAATCGACCCGGTGGCCGGCAGTGGTACAACGTTACGAGCAGCCCGAGAATTAGGCCGCCATAGTTATGGTTTCGAGGTTTACAAGCCATTTTATGAAGCGGCAAAAAAAGAAATGATAAACCCGAAAATCTTTGAAGATAAACAAATAGACTTATTTGAAGGGGTGATGTAAATGAGTAAATTTCCGGAGTGGTTAGAAAACACTCATCGATATAGAGAAACTGACGATTTTAATTGCTACCGGATAACCGGCGAAACGCGCGAGGTTGTTCCACCGGTGCGCATTAACTATAAGAATAGTGCGATGCCTGATGAAATGTTTAAAAAACACCGAGAAGAAATTATTCGGACTATACCGGATTATGTACATGTTGCGAATTAAAAAGTGAAATTCGGCGCCTTATGCGCATTGGTTGTACGCGTTGGTGCTATGGGTGCCACGCGAAATATTAACGAAATAGGGGGAATTATGAGCGTATTTGAAGTTATTAACGTTCTAGATATTGTCGATATGATTGTAGATTTTGAAGAAATTCCACTCAATGGAAGAACGGTAAAACTAAGGAATGAAATTAAATACAAAGAGTACGATTTATATCTAGGCAAACCGGGAGCATTGAAAAGATTAGAAGAAGCAGTAAAAGCATATTATCAATACGGAATCGAATGCAGAAAGAAGGCACAATATGAAACTGAAATTTAAGAAATTAAGAGATGTAAAAACGCCTACATATGGAACGGAAGGCGCTGCATGCTTTGATTTTTATGTCCCAGATGACATTGAATATAAGTTAATGAAAGGTTATGACACAGGCATAAAAGTGCCGTTAGGGTTAGAGGTCGAAGTGCCAGAGGGTTATGCATTATTTATTGTGCCACGTAGTAGCATAGGCGTAAAAACACCGTTAAGACAGTCAAATAGCGTAGGGATAATTGATAGTGATTACCGTGGAGAAATTGCAGTAATTTTAGATAATTTAAGCGGTAAATCGTGGATTGTTGGAGCAGGTGAAAGAGTAGCACAAGGATTTGTTTTACCAGTACCAACTGTGAAATTTGAAGAGGTTGAGGAATTAAGCGAAACAACGTAACAGAGCCGTGGGAATATCGGCACTTTTACAAATATAGCGCCGAATCGGATTATCCATTTATTTGTTATATCGACGGCAAGACAAGTTATACGGTGAAGAGCATTCAGAGCATTGTTAAATATGATAATTGGGCATTCTGTAAGTTAGCCGAAGAAGGTGAGTAATATGTTCGGCGTGGACTACATCAAGGCGCAAGAACTCGGCTTTAAATTCATTGCCCGAGACCCTGTCGGCGGCGAGTGTGTACACCGGGAAAAGCCGAAAAAGAATGACGGCGGCTATTGGGTAAGTGAAGGCTGGCGTTATGTTGATGGCTACTGCTGTTTAGACAAGAAAAATGTCATGGACATTGATGATGCTATCAAAATTGAAAAGAGCTCCCCTTTTAAAGCAGCGCCGAAATGGGAGCCGGAAACCGTGGAGCTCAAATGTCAATATTGTGGTAAAAAATTCATCGGCAGAAGTAAGAACCGGAAATATTGCAGCGGAAAGTGTGCGAACGATAACAAAATTCAGAAGCGAAAAGCAAAGGAGGCAGCACAACATGACTGATAAGGAATTAAGAAAAGAGATTTTGGAACGTGCATATCGATATGGAGCGCGTTATGTGGCTAGAGATTTAACTGGAGAAATTTACGCTTATGAAGATAAGCCTTCATTTGATAGTGACGGTTGTTGGTGGGATGCATCGGAAGACCTTACTAAAGTGATAGTAGAACTTACTTATTTTGAAGATTTATTCCAAGATTTGCGAATGAATATAGAAACCTTACTAGATATTGGCAAAGAGCTGGAGATTGTAGATTGGAAAAATGTGCCAGTTGATACCCCTGTGCTTGTAAGTGCTGATGGAGAAATTTGGGAAAGAGCTTATTTCAAACAATATGTAGAGGTTAATATTGATCCATTCATTGCTTTTGCTGATGGGCGAACAAGCTGGAGCAAGAAAGGGATGGTAGATTGGCATGCTTGGAAATATTGCAAGCTAGCGGAGGTAAACGATGAAAATAAATTGTGAAAACATGAAACGGCTTAGACGTCAATGCGAAAAGCTGCGGACGTGGCGCTATATCTTGCGCCGGATGCGAAGCCGGGCAACAAGGGGAGGACTTCATGGACAAAATGGCCGACCGGCTAAAATTAAAAGGGTTTGAAGTGGCGGTAAGTCCGAATTATAAAGGCAAGTATTATATTTTGTCGGTATCGTGGGAGGGGTGAAATTATGGAGATTAATTTCACGCCCGGCACGCTAGAAGTTATAGTATTTGCCTTAGTGCTAGTCACTATATTAATCATGGACTATTGGAGGCGTTAAATGTACGGGAACGAGTTGATTGTAGATAGCTTCGCCGGTGGCGGCGGTGCAAGCCTTGGGATATATCAAGCGACTGGCGTAGAGGTTGACATTGCTATCAATCACGATGCGGCGGCGATTGCCATGCACGCAGCTAACCACCCGACAACTAAGCACTACACCGAGGATATATGGGAAGTTGACCCTCGTGAGGCATGTCAAGGGCGTAAGGTTGCCCTTGCGTGGTTCTCGCCGGACTGCAAGCATTTTAGTAAGGCGAAAGGCGGGAAGCCTTTGGACAAGAATATTCGAGGGCTTGCATGGGTGGCGATTCGCTGGGCTATGCTTGTGAAACCCCGTGTGATTATGTTGGAAAATGTCGAAGAATTCCAATCATGGGGTCCGCTAGACGAAGAAGGCAAAGCAATCAAAGGCAAGGCCGGCATGACGTTCAAGAGTTTTATTAAAGCCCTCAACGGGCTCGGCTATGAAGTCGAATACAAGGAAATGACGGCTTGCGATTACGGCGCCCCGACGAAACGGAAACGGTTTTTCTTGATTGCTCGATGTGATGGCTTACCAATCGTATGGCCTAAACCTACCCACGGGCGAGGCTTGAAACCGTACCGGACAGCAGCCGAGTGCATCGATTGGGGTGTTCCTTGTAAATCGATATTTGGACGCAATAAACCACTCGCCGAGAACACAATGAGGCGAATTTGGAAGGGAGTAGACAAATTTATTATAAATAACCCGAACCCCTTCATAGTTGCGGTTGACGATGAAATGATAGCCCCGACTATTATTCAGTATCACACGGAAACGAACCCAAGAGAGCACCGGGGGCAGTCTATTCAAGAGCCTTTATTTACCATTGACGGCTCCCCTCGATATGACTTAGTGGCCGCTAAATTAAGCAAAACGGCCACGAGCGAACAAGTAAAGGCGTTCCTTACTAAATATTACGGTTGGGAAGTTGGGCAAAGCCTATTCGATCCGCTCCACACCGTAACCGGTGCCAACCATTTCGGGCTTGTTGTAGTCAAGGAGGAGAATTACAACATCATCGATATAGGGCTTAGAATGCTAACGCCTCGGGAACTCGCAAGGGCTCAAGGGTTCCCCGATGATTACAAACTAGAGTTTGACTATCGGGGAAAGAAATATTCAATCAAGGAGCAAGTTAAGAGAATTGGTAATAGCGTAGTGCCGGCAATGGCTAGGGCATTAGTAACTGCTAATCTAGTCGATAGTGTGGCAGAAAGGGCAAAGGCTTAACATGGATGAACGAACTCGGCTAAAATACTTAGAAATAGCCTCTAAGAGTTTGGCGGAAATTATTAAAACTGTTTTGGTGGAGCATGGGGAAATGACGAAATTAGAAGCGGAGCTGTTTCTTATGGAAGCGTTGCGGGCACATGTAAGACGTGCGATAAAAAAGGCGATAAATAATGCAAAGGGGTGGCGAGAATTATGGCACGCCATAAAGTTTGCGTGGGCAATTAGGCAAACTAGAAAGAAAATAGCGGAGGAGTTAAATGACTAGAGCGTATAATGACCCTACAGGCGATGAGGCAGTTAAGCGGATATGTAACGAAGAGAATAGGCTAGAGATTGTTATCAAGATTATAAAACTCACTTGCAAACTCGGTGGGTTTAGGCTGCTGAATAGAATCAGCCTTATGGATGATACGAGTAAAAGGCGATACGACTAGGAGGGTAAATGACAGGATTGGAAGCACTAGAACACGTCAAAACGGTAAAAGACGAACTCAAACACCTTGAATGTGTTATTGAGGAATTGTGGCTCAAATTATTCTCGATAAAGGCGGTTGATTATGGCAAAGAGCCAATTCAGAGTGGCGGGGTAAAAGATTTATCGGATCAAGTGGCAGAATTTGAAGAGCGACTAGAAGAATTAGAGACAAAACGCCGAGCAAGAGAGGCTTATATTGACGCCGTTGAGTCGATGATTGAACAAGTTAGACCGGCACGCCTTAAGATGCTATTACATTTGCGATATATCAACGGTAAGAGTTGGGAATATATCGCCGATAAGCTTGAATTGTCTAGACAGTGGTTATATGAGGAGTTAAGACCGCAGGCACTAGAAGAATTTGATAAGATTTTGAAAAATGGTTTACAAAAGTTTACAGAAGTTTACAAGCGAACTATAGTATAATATAGATGTACAAAAGCCCGCAGGCGGACTCGCGAAAAACCGCCGGGGCTTTTAGCTCCTAAGCAAATACAATACCACAAGACAGAAAGGCATCCGAAAGGGTGCTTTTTTGTATTACTTACAATCTACTTAAAACTACTTGAAACTACTTGAAAGGAGGCTTGTAATGGCAAAAGGTAAATATCAAGAATGGCTTGAGCCTGATAAGCTATTGCTGTTACAGGCTTGGGCTCGCGACGGGTTTACTGACGAACAGATTGCTACTAAGATTGGAATTTCAAAGCAAACTTTTTATGATTGGAAGAAAAAGTATCCTGACTTTTCTGACTCCCTAAAAAAGGGAAAAGAAATAGTCGATATTCAAGTTGAGAACGCCTTATTGAAGAGGGCATTAGGGTACGAGTATGTAGAATATTCAGAAGAATGCAGTGAAGATGGTATTAAGAAAAAGAAAATAGTTAAACATGTAATGCCTGATACCACAGCTCAAATCTTTTGGCTTAAAAATAGACGGCCTGTTTTATGGCGTGATAAGCGTGATGTAGAGATGAGTGGTAATATCAACAATCCATTTGAGGGTGTAAGTACGGCCGACATAAAGAAGTTGATTCAAAATGAATAAGGACGTCATTATTAAACAGGCAAAATTAGAGCTCGCTAGACGCGAGTTTTTTTATTATTGCCACTTAATGGCACCGGACTTTTACAAATCGGATAGAGAGTATTTAGTAACGCTATGCAATGAATTACAATCATTTTTCGATAGTAACGAGCATAACGTACTAATCATGAATATGCCACCGCGGCACGGTAAGAGTAGAACGGCTCAATTATTTGTACAGTGGATTTTAGGAAATGACCCGACGCAAAAGATCATGACGGGCTCATATAACGAAACACTATCGACGATGTTTGCTAAGAATGTCAGAAATGCAATTCAAGAGCAAAAAGCCGATGAGGATATTGTTGTATATCGTGATATATTCCCCGGTAGGGCGATAAAACGCGGCGATAGCACCATGAGTTTATGGTCGTTAGCCGGACAATTTAACTCATATCTAGCGACGTCGCCGGGCGGTACTGCTACCGGTTTCGGCTGCTCGCTGATGATAGTCGATGACATTATTAAAAACGCCGAAGAAGCCTATAACGCAAATGTCAAAGAGCAACATTGGGAATGGTTTACAAACACCATGCTTTCTCGATTAGAAGAAAACGGCAAAATTATATTAATTATGACCCGTTGGGCGAGTGATGACTTAGCCGGACGGGCTATATCGCATTTTAAGCATGATACTAAATTTAAGCCTAAAATTATCACGATGAAAGCCTTACAAGACGACGGGCACATGCTATGCGATGAAGTGCTATCGTATGATAGCTACTTGGCGAAGAAAAGAGCCATGGGCGAGGATATAGCAAGTGCTAACTATCAGCAAGAACCTATCGACTTAAAAGGGTGCCTATATACGACACTCAAGACATACGGTTCTCCGCCGGTTAATGATTGCGGACAAAGTTTATTCACTGAAATCAAGAACTATACCGACACCGCAGACGAAGGCGAAGATTATTTATGCAGTATTTGCTACGGCGTGTATAACAAAGAAGCCTATATATTGGATGTCTTATATACCAAAAAAGGCATGGAAATAACAGAACCGGCAATGGCTCGAATGCTTGTACAAAATAGGGTAAATGTGGCTGATATTGAAAGCAATAACGGTGGCCGAGGTTTTGCGCGGTCTATTACTACGATATTGGCTAATCAATATCAAAATAACAGATGCTCAATTCATCCGTTCCATCAAAGCCGGAATAAAAAGGCTCGAATATTATCAAATTCAACTTGGGTAATGGAACACATTTACTTCCCTGTTAATTGGCGAGATAAATGGCCAGAGTTTTATGATGCTGTTACAAGGTATCAGCGGGAAGGTAAAAATAAACACGATGACGCCCCGGATGCATTGACAGGCGTAGCGGAATACTGTTGTATGGGTGGTATACAGGGCGGTCATATTAATACTTACTAAGGAGGGCCATAATGGCGACAAATCGAAAGAATGAAATGTATAAGCTGTTGCATGACGCCTACTATGGCGACGGGCAATTCTACGACGGCTCGGCATTGATTAAGCATGCGAGGGAATCGAATAAGAATTACGCACGGCGTAAGAAATTGGCGTATTATCTTAACTATGTCGGGCCGATTATCGACAGCACTGTATTGCCGGTATTTAATGATGAGATTAAGCGAGATTATCGCGACACAGCGAAATTTAAAATGTTTCTTGATAACGTTGACCGAGTAGGCACTAACTTACAGGACTTCATGAGCCGGCAAGCAGTCGCCGCCAAACTATATGGCGTTGTATATATTCTCGTAAATAACGAGGCAACACTCGGCGAATCAGAGGCTGACGATTTAAACATGAGGGCGTTGCCATTTCTCATGGCGATTGAGCCAAAGAATGTAACCGGGTGGCACTTCAATGAGCGAGGCCGGCTAATTGATTTCAGTTATGAGGGTGTTTACTACGACGATGACGGCTATCATGTGCGTAAATATAAATGGACGATTGACAGTTGGGAAGTGCGAGATGAACACGACCAATTATTAAGGAGCGGCAATAATAATCTCAAACGAGTGCCTATTGTGCAGTGGTTTGGCAGAAATACAGACCCTCGGCGAGTCTTACCGGCGCCGGAGTTTATTTCAATCGCTAAGACTAACTATCATATCTACCATTTGTGCAGTTTGCTCAGTCAAATCAGCGATAATCAAGCGTTTAACATCTTAACTATGCAGAGTGCGGGCACTAACATGACCGATGTAACAATCGGCACCAATAACTTGCTATTATATCCTTCTGACACAAATGCACCTCAATTTATTGCGCCGGATTCGGGACCCGCTGAGGTGCTCATGGAGCAAATCAAAAACTTAGTCGGTGAGATGTATCGCATGAGCGGTTTAAATAGCGTCATTGGCGTTGAATCGGCGAAGTCTGGACTTGCCAAGAAGTGGGATTTTGAGCGGACGAACAAGAACCTTGTTAACTTTGCCGTGCAGTGCGAAAAGGCGGAAAAGGCAATTATTACCCTCTATGAAATGTGGGCGGGTGAAACAGTCGATTATAAGTGCGAATATCCGCGAGACTTTAATATTGATGATGTGGCTGATTGTTTAGCACAGGCACAACAAGCATTTGATTTAGGCATTACAAGTAAGACGTTTAGTTTGGAAGTTGCCAAAAAAGTGCTTGAATCGTATATGCCAAACATTGACCCCGATATCTACGATGCTATCATTAACGAGTTGCAAGCCGCCGCCAATGATTTAGAGCAGTCAACCGCCTACGGGAGTGAGCTAGATGACGCCCAATCAAATGATTGATGCTTTTGAAAAGAGAATTAAAGAGTTGTTAGATAAGGGGTATACCCCAAAACAAGCCGTTGATATGGCGTATTTGGAGTATCCTATTATGAAACCCTTGCAAGACGAAGTGAAAAAGTCACTGCATCGAATTGCAGAGCAAGGTTATGGCGGTGTATTGGCGGCAAGCGTAATAAGTAAGGCGTTTGAAATGGTGTGGGCTCCCGATAAACTCACTCTATCGGAGCGTACGACTAAGGGAGCTAAGGCTGTGCGTGATATGGTGGCTAGCGTGCTACATCAACAAATGCTAAAGAACGCCAATTACAAGGCTAATGCACTCGCTTTGTTTGACGGTTATGGCTACGGCGGTATTATTCCGGAGCAAGATATACCGGACTTCATGCGAAAACTCGTTAAATTAAGCAATGGCCCGAATTATGATAAGCAAAAATACAGAAACGCCATGCGTCAAGTTGAACGATATATCCGACAGCTTAACACGCAAGGCATGAAATACGCGTATAACAAGGTGCTACAGGCGATTGAATCACGCAACAATGAGGCTTTGTTTAAGGCGGTGCATGTGGCGACACAAGAACGAACTCGGTATTTTGCTGAACGTATCGCACGCACTGAACGAGCAAGGGCATATATTGACGGTTTTTTAGCTAAATGGCAAAACGATGAGGATTGCGTGGCGTATCAATGGAAATTGTCGACGGCACACCCTACTCATGATATATGCGACTTGTATGCTAATGCTGATTTGTACGGCCTTGGAAAAGGTATATATCCTAAGGATAAGGTACCAACTATCCCCGTGCACCCACACTGCATGTGCCGGCTCAAGCCTATATTTAAAGGGCAAGTGCCGGATGAGCCTAGCGAACGCATTGAAGAAGGTGGACGTGAATATATTAATACACTTACTCAACGGCAGAAAGAGCAATTGTTAGGTGTGTATGGTAGTAGAGAAGTCGAGGCAGGGGTGTCATGGACTCTAAAAGCAAGGGCTTATAATGGTACAAAATTAGAAGGTCGCATAATTATCCCTGAATCATTGAGAAATCATATGGTAGATGGTAAAATTAATATAGAAGAGTTTGCTAAACGAATGACAAATGAAACGGATGAGCAATTTGAAGAAAGAATATGGGATTATATCAAATCGCCTTTTTGTAAAAAGCAGTTTACGCCTAGACAGGATATACATTATAAGTTTTCCGATGGATATCAAGAAGGGAAAAGCTACTATAGTAGTGAACTAGAGCTGTCGGAAATAATTAGGGCACTTTATCTTGGAAAATTGCAAATGACATTGAAAGGGGATTGGAGTAAAAAAGTAGCTATATTTTTGCCAAGGGCTAATGGTGTATTAATTAAAGCAAACCAAGAGTTGGTGGTAAAATATGCTACTGTACACTTATCTAATAGAGGGCTCCATGTTATACCGAGAAAGGATGATATAAAATGATTAAAGAATCTGAAATAGAAAAGTATATGGGGCGGATAGTTAGGCTTATTGGGGTTGAAGGAACAGAGCTTGAAGGTCGCATAATTAACATGGAAGGTAGTAACGATAGCGACAACGGACAATATTGTCTTGTTTTACAGGTTGATGGCAAAAATACAGAATATGGAATATATCAAAATGAAATACAATCAATTGAAGTTATTGATTAACCGCTTACTTAGGTAGGCGGTTTTTTCATGCCCTGTGCAGTGTAGCACACGGGCATTTTTTATTGGTAAAAACGGTGGAGACCGTTTTATGTATTACAGTCATTTAAATACGGAGGTTGAGAAATGACATTAGCAGAGTTATACACAAAGCTCGAAGGATTGGAAAACGGTAGCGAATATGTATCGGCGATTAAAGCAGAAGTTGCAAAATTAAGCAATGAAGCAAAAGAACATCGGGAAGGCAAGCAAGCGGCGGAGGCTAAACTTGCTAAATTGACCGAGGAGCGTGATGGCTTAAGTGTGAAATTATCCGAATTTGAAACGGCGGAGGCCGGCACAGACAAGGAAATGGCGACGCTCAAAAAGCAAGTGGAAGCCTTAACGAAACGTTCGGAAGAGGCTGAAAACGCACGCAAAGAAGCCGAAAGTAAACGCATTAAGGCCGACATCCAATCGCAATTTGTAGACGCGTTTACCAAGAACAACGCAATGGATCCGCAACTATTCGCGCAAATGGCCGCCGACAAAGTAACAGTGAGTGAAGATGGCTCATATAGCTACATTAAGGACGATGGCACAACCGGCACTATTCAGGATTACGCGGCCGAATTTCTCAAGGGCAAGCCTTGGGCGGTTAAAAGTACGCAAAACGCCGGTAGCGGTGAATCGGGCGGGGCAAGCGGTGCGAGTGGTAACGACGTACAACAAGAATTTGAAAAGGCATTAGGAATTTAAAGAAAAAAAGAAAAGAGGTAAAAAATTATGGCAATTAACACATTGGAAATGGCTAAATTGTTTCAACAGTCTCTCGACAAACAAATGTTGGTCGGGGCTACATCCGGTTGGATGGAAGCGAACGCATCTCAAGTTAAGTACAACGGCGGCGACACGGTGCGTATGCCAAAAATCACTACATCCGGCTTGGCAACCTATAGCCGTGATGAAGGGTTCAATCAAGGCTCTGTAACCTTATCCTATGATGACTACAAATTAACTCAAGACCGTGGCCGCACGTTCCATTTGGACGCAATGGACATTGATGAATCTAACTTTGTCGCAAGTGCCGGCAATGTAATGGGCGAATTTCAGCGCTTACAGGTAATTCCGGAAGTTGACGCTTACCGTTATTCTCGTATTGCTGCACTCGCTAAAACGGCAAAACACGAAACAGCGGGCTTTACACCGACCGCCGCCAACATTTTGGCAAAACTTGATGAAGAAATTACCAACATTCAGGATATTGTAGGCGAAGATGTGCCGCTTGTTATTTCTATGTCTACCCCTATCCGTAACATTTTAAATAGCGCCGATAAGATTGAGCGCTATATGTCTGTTACGGACTTCAAAGCCGGTGAAATCAATACTAAAGTACGTGCTTATAATGATATCCCTATCTTAGGCGTTCCTTCTGCACGCATGAAAACGGCGTATGTATTCGCTGACGGCAAAACTAGCGGACAGGAACAAGGTGGATTTAAAGCGGATGAAGCAGCAAAAGGCATCAACTGGATTATCATGGCAAAAAATGCACCTCTCGCCATCTCCAAAACTGACAAAGTACGTATTTTCACACCTGACATCAACCAAAAGGCGGACGCGTGGAAGCTTGATTATCGCAAATTCCATGACTTATGGATTCCGACCAACAAATTAGCCGGCGTATGGGTTAATACAGGAGCTTAATTATGGTCAGATTAGTTAGATTAAACGAGGTTCAGTATGTGCCATCTGAAAAGGTGGCACAGTACATTGAACAAGGCTTTATTATTGCTGAATTAGAACCACCTAAACCTATTGAAGAATCAAAACCAGAAGAGGTTGAAGAACCAAAACCTAAACGCAGAACAGCGAAGAAAGCAGTTGAGGCGGATGAGTAATACTCGGGATGCATTTAATAAGCGGCTTAGATTGGCGGTAAGAGAGGCTACAGTTTTAGTACGAGGCAAGGCTCAAGAAGACCACGATTACACATCACATTCGGGCGAGCTTGAAAAGTCGGTTGAAACTCGATTTATTAACAACGGGCTAACAGGTGAGGCGTACCTTGATACAAACATTGCCTCATATGCTTCATTTGTACATGAAGGCACGCCGGAACACGATATATTTGCCGTGAATAAGCGTTCGCTCCGATGGTTTGAAGGCAATGACGCTATATTTGCCAAATCGGTACGGCATCCGGGCTACAAGGGCGACCCATTTCTATATGACGCCTTGAAAAATAACAAAACTCGCATTGATGAGATATTCGCTAAGCATACAGAAAGGGCGGTGAGCGACATTGCAAGCACTATACGAGGTAGAACTTATACGTTTAAGTGATGATTTACTCGGTCAGAATATCACTGACGACATCATGGAAAAGGCCGAAAAGTGGCTCGCATATTTCGCCGCCTCTCTTGATGTTAAATTTGAAGAAATTGTACCGAGTTTTATAATCACGGAACTCATCACGGCGTACGCTATGCGTGAGGTGTGCATCAAAAAGTCATACGGGGCTAATGCTCCCGTGTGGGGCAACTCGACGCAGAAAACTGGCACGCTTGACTATTTCGGGCAGAAATTGAAGTTTTACGAGGCTAGAATCAAGGAATTAGAGAACCGTATTACGCCGGCTGACCTAACAGGCAATAAGGCGGGCAAGAACGGCTATAGGTCAGTGGAATTATACAGGGGGTAGGGTATGTTATTCTATGAAGGACTTCACTACATCGGGGACGAACTCGCGAAACGTTGCGATGATGTTAATATTGTGTATGGATTTAGGCACCCTACGACCTTAAATCTGTCGGAATCAAGCCAAGTCTTTGATTTGTATCGCGATAGCGAGGATGAGGACTATATCAAAATGGCGGTTGCCTTATGGGTGAGGGATGATAACCCCGACCTTGATAGCGGTTATGCGAAACTCGCCGAATTAGAACGTCGCTTTTTTGATGCGATTCAAGCGATTAATGAGGAATTGTGGGCGTTACAGGGTGAAGGCTTGTTTATCGCTGATAACGTCCAATTATTAACGATTGAAGTAGGAACTACCGCAGGGGCAACGGAAAGTTTATGGCCTTTGTTTGGGTCAGAAACTAAGCTCAATTTGCGGATTTATAAACATAGGGAGGTAAGTAATGGCTGAAACGAAACTAACTACTACCACGGAAACAGAACCGAAAGGAGTAATGAGAACTATGACAACTGGAAAGAAAAAAGCGTTAGCACCGGCAACAGAAGCCGTAATGGCTACGCTTGGGAAGAATTATTTAATTTACATTAATACCGGCACCAACGAAACAACCGGCGCTGAATGGACCTTGTTAGGGGGGCAGCGCAGTGGCGACTTAAGCCGTAAATCTGACAGCATTGACGCATCTCATAAGGGTGATGACGGCTGGAAGAGCACGTTACCGGGGCTCAAAGAATGGAGCATTGACCTTGAGACCTTGCTCATGGTAAATGACGAAAGGTTGGAAGCGCTTGACGAGGCTTGGCGTGCGGGGCAACGGGTACACATCAAATTTGAATACCCTAACAAATCCTACTATACCGGTTGGGCGTCTTGTACAGAATTGTCTATCGGTGCGCCACATGACGACGTGGCAACCTACAAGGGCACGCTTAACGGCGTAGGTCCTTTGTCTGAACTCAAAAAACCGTAAATGTGTATAATGCTGACCGGCTATAATGTCGGTCAGCCTCTTTTTTAGGAGGTTTTAAGTATGAAAAAAATCAAATGCGATTGGTTCGGCGAAGGTGAAGAACTGTATTTTAACATTATGCGATTAGCTGAATTTGAAAAGGCCATCGGGCGACCAATTCAACGCCTATTTATTGAGGGGTTCTTTTTAGATGATTTATTTATCGCCTATGAAATCGGCCTCCGTCATGAAGGGCGTCGCAAACCACAATTTTATATTAACAAGATTCAAGAATTGATGGACAGTAAAGACTTATCTATTGGCGAATTGATTGCCCCTGTCCAAAAGGCCTTAATTGCAAGCGGTGTAGCCGGTAAACAAGCATATTATGGAATGTTCCCCGAAGAACTTACCGACGACGAAAAGGATGAATTAGAGGCCGAAGAATCCGCAAAAAACTAGATAGGGGGCAACAAGCCCCCTCTTTTTTAAAATGGAAATCCATAAAAGAACGGGTGGCCTATAGCGTGCTACAACTCAAGCCGTGGGAGTTTGAGAGGCTTGATGTTATGGAATTAGAAAAATTAGAACGCGGTTTTAATGATAGAGAAAAGTATCGCGATCAAAAAGCTGCATTCTTAACAACGATACTTGCTAATGTGCATCTCAAGAAGGGCATCGATGTAAAAGACCTTATGAGGTCATTACATCCACCGACTAAGGTAGAGAAGATTAAGCAAGATATTGCATTTAAGAGGGAATGGAAAGAGGCCGAGGAGGTGGTAAGCGATGGCTGATACAAATATTCGGGTGCTAATTACAGGTAATTCAACTAGTGCCGAACAGGCGATTGATAGAGTCGGTAAGAAGGCTGAGCAAGTTTTAGGCGGCAAAATGCAAGGCATTGCATCTAAGGCGTTTGGCGTGGCCTCTATGGCCGGTGCGGCGGTTGGCGTTGGTATGATTGGCACCGCTATTGCAGATGTCGCCGCCAAGGCCACAGGATTGAGCGACAGACTCGCATTAACTAAATCACGTATCAACTTAATCAATGACGGCTCGCAAACAACCAACGAGCTCATGGATAAGATTTACGCATCCGCCGAACGTGCTAGAGGTTCATATTTAGATATGGCTGATAGCGTAGGCAAACTCAATATGCTCGCTAAGGATGCATTTAGTAGCAACGATGAGGCTATTGTATTTGTTGAGCAGATGAACAAGCAGTTTAAAATTGGCGGTGCGTCAATTCAAGAGCAATCAGCGGCCATGTATCAATTAACTCAAGCCATGGCGGCGGGGCGGTTGCAAGGCGACGAATTCCGCTCAATTATGGAAAACGCCCCTATGCTCGCTCAAGCCATTGCCCAAGAAATGGGCGTATCGGTTGGGAAATTACGAGAAATGTCATCTGAGGGGTTAATTACAGCAGACGTTATCAAAAGTGCATTATTTAATTCAGTAGAGCAGACAAATGCTAAATTTGACGAATTGCCTATGACTTTTGAAGAAGTCGGCAATCAGCTCGCCAATAGTGCGATTGTCGCATTTCAGCCGGTTATGGATATGATGAAGGATACAACCGGCACGGAGGAATTTAAGGCAGTGCTTGCCGGTGTCGAAACAGGGCTTAAAGGCTTAGGTGTGGCGGCTCAAATTGGTGTATCGGCTATTGGTGGAGCTATAACCGCCGGTAGTAATATTGTCAGTCGCCTCGGTGCGGCCGTTAAGGCTACGGGCAGTATTATTGCGGCCTTTGGACCTCCGGCCATTGCAACCTTTGCCGGCGTAACATCTTATATAGTGGCTACTCGCATCGCAACGGCGGCCTTAGGTACTACCATGACGACGCAACAGGCTATCACTAAAGGGCTTGCAGTAGTTACAGGCTCATATAGGGCGGTGTTGTTTGGTATTACTACGGCAACTGCAACGTTTACAACAGGCTTAGCGATACTGCGTGCCGAGATGGCGTTTGTGCGGTCGATTACAGCCGCTACGGCAGTCGGTACTGGCATATTGCGAGCCGGATATGTTGCAGGCCGTGCCGGTGGGTTATTGTTTGCCGGCGGTCAACGCGTGCTTAATGCAGTATTAAAGGCTAATCCTATCGGTTTAGTTGTAACAGGTATTACAATCCTTATTACGGCTTTCGGAGCGGCAGAAGTCGCTAGTAGCGGCCTATCTCAAACTTTATCTAATGTTTGGGATAGCACCCTACATACGTCCGCTTGGGCGGTGAATCAGGTTATCGAGTTATTAAATACGCTCATTCGAGCATTTAACAAGGCCGGGCAAGCTATCGCCGGCGCCTTTGGTAAGTCTTTCGAGGGCGTTCAGGAATTTAACAAAATTAGCCCGGAAAGCGTGCAACAGTTTGCTGATGCAAGTAAAACGTTCGCTAGCAAGATGTTTGACATGGGCGATATTCCCGAGCCCGGTGAAATTGATATCGGCGGTGGCGGTGGCGAGGCTCCCGATGTTGGCGGTGGCGGCCGCGGCGGTGGTGGCGGTAAATCACAAGGCAGCCAAGCCGTTGAAGAGGCTAGACGAACCCACGAGGCCATTCTTGATAGTTGGCTCGATATGTTCGGCAAGCAATCCGACCTTGTGGACAGATGGCTAGCTAAAGAACTCGAAGAACTCGACAAATCAAAGGCGAATAATGCGAATTATGAAGAAGATAAAACGCGGCTCATGGAAATGTACGCTAAGAAACGCGAACAGGCCTTATATGAAGAGGCAAAACGAGCCCGAGAAATTCAAAATTCTGTTCGTGATATGTCTAGAGAATTCAATATCGGCTTGCAAACCAAAGATTCAACCGGTGCGGAATCACCGCTTACTAAACTTGCTAATGATTACGAAGAAACCATTAATGAAATCAAAGACAAATGGCAAGGCTATTCTGACGATTACGCGGCCATGACGAAACGCGACCAAGAAACCTATATAGCAAGTCTTAAAGCTCAAGGCGTGGCGTTTGAACTCACGAAGGATAATGAGTTGAAGTTTACCGAGCAAATTAATGCTCTGAAATGCGCCGCCGATGAAGAATACGCCAATAAGCGGGCTGAATTGATGCGAACCCAAGCCGAGGAAGAATGGGCGATTAATGAGGCTATGCGAACTCAAAACTTCGAGGCGTTGCAACAGGCACTCACTGATGAGTATGTTGCCGCTAAGGCTAATTACGACCTCAAGAAGGAAATGATGGAGGAATACCTGAATGCAGTCATGGAATCACATTGGAGCGCCCAAGAAGTTATGTTTAATGCAATAAACGCTGGCTTAGATAGTATGTCCGAAGGACTATCTAGCGTATTACAAGGTACTAAGGGTGTTATGACTATGTTTGAAAATATGGGGAAAGCCGTGGTTAAAACTTTAGCAGATATGGCGGCTAAATGGATTGCCGAGCAACTCAAACAAATGATATTTGGCAAAATGCTTCAATCACAACAAACGGCGGCTAGTGTGGCGGCGGCTAATGCTCAACTCGGGCCGTGGACACAATTAGCTCAACAAGTTTCGATGGCTACATTCGGGGCAAGTGCTACGATGGGTATGACCGCATGGAGTACGGCAACCGCGGCCGGTCAAGCTCAAACGGCGGCACTTAGTGCGGCCGGAGGTAGTTTATTCGGTGACGGTAGCATGACATCCGGATTACACACGTTCAAGCCTAACCTTGGCGGTAATTTGACAGGGTTAGCAGATGGCGGCCTTGCATATGGCGAAACCTATGCACGCATTGCCGAGGGTAAATATCCGGAGGCAGTTTTACCGCTCTCCGAAAATGTATTCGATCAAATCGGCGACGGCATTGCTCGCAGTGAAAACGGCGGCGGTAATGTTACTTTGCACATCACAACTATGGACGCAGAATCCTTCATGTCTTGGCTTAGCTCAAAAGGCGGGCAAGTTATCAAACAATACTTATACGACGGCAATCGTGAATTTACGGCAGAAACGGGGGTATGGTGATGAAGAAATTCCCGGCAATCAAATCCCTCGAATGGAAATCAACAAAATCGCAAAAGTGGAATACTATTGTCAAGACGTCGGGTGCGGGCAAAATCCGTACTCTGACTACTTGGCAACGGCCACAATACACAATCACAACGGCGTTTGCTTATTTGACGCCGGAACAATATCGTGAGATTATGGGCTTTTTCGCCTCGATAAAAGGCGGACATGAACCATTCTTATGGCTTGACCCCGAGGACTACGAGGAAAAGGGTATACAACTCGGCACAGGTGCAGAGGGCAAGTGGCAAGCCGTGCGTAAATTCGGCGATTACCTCGAGCCGGTGGAGCACATCGAAAACGTTACGCTATACGCTGACGGCAAGCCGATAAGCATTGCCCGAATCGATAAGGGCTTAATTACTACAAGTCAGACTATAAGCCCTACGGCGGTTATTACCGCCGATTATACCTATTATTGGAAGGTAAGGCTAAGCGGCGATGAATTTACTGCGGAATTAGTCTATAAGAATATTTATAAGTCTAAAAGTATGAAGTTGGTGACGGTACAATGAAACAAGTAAGCGAAACACTATCGGCACATTTGAATAATGAAAAGTCATTCTTAAGCTGTGACCTCTATGAGTTAGTTTTGAAAAGTGGAGTATTGTATTATTGGGCGGTTACTGATACCGATGTTAAGTTGGGCGGTAAAACCTACCGCTCAAACGGTCCGATTATTACTCGCAATCAAATCAAGACAAGCTCAACCGTGTCAGTGGACAAGTTAACTGTAACAATTAACTGTACTCTCGACGATAAAATCGGCGGCGTGCCTATTATGGCGGTGGCTCATAATGGCGGTTTTGATGGGGCTACTCTTAAACTTAGACGGGCATTTTTTAACGCTAAGGGCGTGATTGACGCTATCGACCTATTTGAGGGCGTTGTTGAGGTTAAGAAGGGCGGCGGCTTGACGTTGCAACTCGATGTTAAATCGACAGTGCAAAAGCTCAATGTTGAATATCCGATACGTCGATACTATCCGCAGTGCCCTTACTGTATTTATGACGCCGATTGTGGCGTTGATATTAATAAATACCGTAAACGGGTACGAGTTACCTCTGTTATTGACGCTCATAATGTGCAATTTAACACTACATTTAGTAATGGGTATTATGACGCCGGCGGCATCGAATGGCTTGACGGGGCATTAGTCGGGCAAGTTACTCAAATCATGCGTAGTGCCAACAATCGCATTATGTATATGACCGCCTCTGACGCCATGCCACAAATCGGCAACGAGGCCTATATATATCCCGGCTGTGATAAGACGCCGCAAACTTGCAAGGATAAATTTAACAATTTCAATCGCAACAGGGCGACGCCGTATGTGCCACTAAAGGAATCGATACGATGAAACAGGGCGAACTAATAGCAACAACCGCCCTCACATGGGTAGGCACGCCATACATGAATTATGCTATGGTAAAAGGCCGTGGCGTTGACTGTGCTCATTTAATTCTAGGGGTACTCTTAGAATCGGGCTTATTGCACGATGGAGATTTAAGGATAGAGCAATACTCGAATGAGTGGCACTTGCACCGTTCAGAGGAAAAGTTTATAAAGCACATACGAAAAATCGCTTATGAAGTGGATAGCCCACAGATAGGCGATTTTCTATTATATCAATACGGGCGATGCGTCAGTCATGGAGCTATATTAGTCGCTCCGGGCGTCGTTGCTCATGCATTTGTCGACCAAGGCGTGATTTTGTCGAAACTCGATGATGTGCTATTTTACGATGCCAAAGGCCGGCACCGATTGCGGCATATTTACAGATTTAACGGAAAGGGGGAAACCTAATGGGCTTTTTATTCGGTGGCAAAGGAACCACCACAAGAGCCGATAAATTGGGCGACTTTCAAATCAATAGTGCCTCGTATGGCGAAGTAGTGCCCGACATCTTAGGAACTACTCGCGTTAGTGGCAACGTCATTTATTGGGATGACTTCACGGCTCACGAGCACAAGCAAACGCAACGAGCCGGCAAGGGTGGCGGTTCAAAGCACACCAACATTACTTACACTTATACGGTGGCGGCTGCTATTGCCTTATGCGAGGGCCCTATTCAAAGCGTTGGCAAGGTGTGGGTTGACAAGGAAGTATTTGATTATCCTAACCCAAACATCCAACTTACATTATTCAGCGGATCACTTGGGCAATCTCCATGGCCGTATGTTGTCGGTAAGCACCCCGAAAAAGCGTTACCATATTCCGGACTTGCCTACATGGCCGGCGTTGTTGACCTCGGCGACCGTGGTAGTCTACCGAATTACAATTTCGAGGTTCGTGGCAAACTCTTAAACACCGGCGACGGCGTTGATGTTAACCCAGCAGACTACATTTTGCATGTGCTTAAGAGTGCCGGCATGGGCGACGTACAAATTGACGGAATAGACAATTACCGCCGATATTGTGCGGCGGCTGATTTATTAATATCCTCACCGCCGAGCATGTCAGCCCAAAAGGCTCAACAAATCATCAATGACATAGCAGAAATGACAAACGCCTATCTATTTTGGAGCAATAACAAATTAAAGATTGTGCCATTAGCCGATGAACCTGTAGGCTCGTGGAGCCCTAACAAAGAAATCAAATACGATTTAGGCATTGACGATTTAATTCCGGGCTCCGATGGGCAACTTGTGTTATATTCTCGTAAGGATAGTAGCGAGTGTTACAACCAAGCAAGCGTCGAGTTTATTAATCGCTCCAATAGCTACGAGAAAGAAGTTGTATCGTTTGAAGTTGTGGCAGATGTGCAACGCAACGGACTACGGCCGGCAAGCGTTAAATCCGCTCATTATTTGTATACGAAAAAACGAGCCATGTACTTGGCGGAACAACTCGCCATGAAACAGTTATACGCTAAGAATCAGTACACATTTAGGCTCGATTGGGCGTTTTGTCGATTAGAACCGGGCGACCTTGTTACATTGACTGATGAGATTTGTCAGTTGAATAAGCAAGTTGTAGTTATTACCGCCGTCAACGAGGCAAACGACGGGCAACTTGAAATAACCGCCGTTGGCAAACCGCCGGGGACATATTCGCCGGCAAAATATGACGTGCATGAGAACGAACGACCATTTGTTGATTATAACCAAGCACCGCCAAGCGTTACCCGATTGAGTGTCATACAACCGCCGGGCGACATTGCCGGTGATGAGTTATTATTAGCCGTAACAGCCCCAAGCGGTTGGGGTGGGTGCAATATATGGGTATCAGATTCGGGAACGTCCTACAAGCAAATAGGCACGTTAAATCATAGGGCACGCATTGGCTCGCTAGTTAGTGGCTTGACTGATACGGCAACAAGTTGCACGGTCAAAATGTCATACGGCGAACTCAAAAGCGGTACTCATCTCGACGCCGAACGAGGGAATACCGTATGTTGGCTTAACGGTGAGTGTTTATCGTACGAAACCGCCACACTACAGGCTAACGGCAATTATGTATTATCCGGATTAGTAAGAGGGCAATATGGCACTACCGCCGTATCTCACAACGCGGGCGAAGAAATCGTACGCCTTGATGAGGCGTTATTCCGTGCCCCTTATCGAACCGAGGACATCGGCAAGCCGATTTACATCAAATGTACCTCAATGAATATTTTTGGCGGTCAAGAACAAGATTTAGCCGATGTAGAGGCGTTTGAATACACGATTAAGCCCTATTATATCCCCGAAGTTAGTAATCTCACGCTATACACTAAATACTATGATTTAGGGCAAGGGGTAAAGAGTTATGATGTTGTAGCAACCTATACACCGCCGAATATCACGAGTTTTGACACCGCCGAAGCGTGGTATCGAGAAAGTGGGCAATGGCAGTACGGCGGGAACGGTAACGGTCAAGTTATTATCAGCGGTTGCGAACTCGGTAAAACCTATGATGTTAGAGTACAGGTCAAAGACGTACACGGCAACTACTCACAGGGCGTCATTAAGTCGATTCAAGTAGTCATGAAATCAGAAAAGCCGAACACTCCTCAAGGGTTTAGGGTAAGTTTTAGCGACCGTGCCTATTTTAATTGGCTAGAGGTCAGAAATGCCGATGTAGACTATTATGAATTGCGGTCAGACTTGAATGTTGGCACTGATGCCGGTCTAATTGGCAGAAGCAACAACACAACCTATAGCACTGATTCACTCACCAACCGTCAAGGCACTATTTACTTGTATGCTCATAACCCTATCAAGGGATATAGTGCACCGGCTGTCTTAGAGTACAACGTACCCGTGCCGGTTGAGCCTGTTATATCAGCGATTACCCCGCGTTTGGGCGGCGTAGCGGTTGCGTTTGGCTCAATTCCAAGCAGTTGCAAGGGTGCCAACATCTATATTGACGATACAGTCTATTTTGTTACATCAAACTCGGCATTTATTGCATTAGACGGCGGTGTTTATGGTGTAAAAGTGGCGTACGTTGACCTATTCGGTGAAGGTGCTAAAACTACCGAACAACTCGTAACGGTTGAGATTAAAATCGACGCTAGTTTGATTGAAAACTTGAAAGTTACCGACGAAATGCTAGACGAAAGTATCAAGACTGAACTTGATAAATTAGACGGTTTAGACGGTATTCAAACAAGGGTACAACAAACCGAGAACAGTATCACGTCAATCGTTGCAAACTTGTCGGGCAGTCCTGCAAATAGTACTTATAGTGCGATTACTCAACTCAATCAAGCTATTGGTTTGAAAGTTGGTAGAGGTGATGTAGTATCGGCTATCAATGTCAGCCCTGAAACAATCAAAATAGCGGGCAAATACATTCAAATTGACGGCACTACTCAATTTAGCGACGGCGTTATCGTAAATCGCATGTTGTCGGCTAAATCCGTATCAGCGGATAAGCTCAATGTATCGTCATTAAGTGCCATAACGGCAACTATTGGCACGTTACGCACCCGAACAAGTGGGGCTCGTGTTGAGATTAGTGATAATTTAATTCAAGTATTTGACGCAAATAACAGGTTGCGAGTGAGGATGGGGATATGGTAACTACAATTGGCTTGATATTGCTTGCTGTTGGTGTATTAGTGTGGTTTTTGAAACGGAGGAAGAAGAAAGTGCCTCAAGGGTTACAAGTGTTTGATGAGAATGGGAACGTTATGCTCGATGTTACTGATAATTTGTGCCGTGTTATTGGCCAGATTAATTTAAACACGAAAAGTGGAAGAATACAATTAGATGCTCAAGGGGGGCAATTGTGGTATTACGTAGCGTACCCTGATGAAAGAAATTGGGCAATTAATATTAATGTTGAAAATAATATTTTGTCATGGAATTACACTCATAATAATCAAAAACATATGTTAGTTGTATTTATATATGGAGCGTACTAATGAGTAACTATATTGAAATACAGAATGATCACAATAAAGTTGTGATAAATGACAGTTTTAAAAACTTATCATTATTGCGGAGCACAGGGGTACATGACAATCAGTTTGTCCTTACTGACGTAAGAGAATATAGTTATGCAAAGTTGCAAGTGCCCAAAATTACTAATACTTTATACTGTTTTGAGCCTAACAGTGATGTTGTATCAATAGCCCCACTTTGGGAAGATGCTACAAAAATTACATATGGTATAGGGTATCAACACAATATATCTGATATTAATCCGGTGCGAATACATATATTTAATTACAATAATAATCTAGTAAGACAAGCTAATTGTGGACTAGAAATTATTAATGCGCACGGAGAAATTTTGTTTAATTCTGATAAAAAATATTTAAGAATTTTAGATTGCATTTTATCCCTTAAAGGGGCTCGCTTATTAGGTCGTAATGATCCATGGCCTAATTTTAATAGTATTAATCGGGGTTATGGCAAAAGAATTGGGATTATCCCATTAAACGGGTTATATGCAGATTCCAAAGATGGCGACATGTGGGAAGTAATTGTACAAAGTTTTTATTGCCATTCAGGTAGCGTAATGTCTGACAGTATCACTATAATGAGCGACCCTAACCCTGACTATGAAGGAACTTATTTAGCAGACAATCAAAGTTTATTAATCGTTAATCTAGCGGGGGTGTAACAATGAAGCGTACATTTATTACTAACGGCAAAATTACTTACCCACAAAATGGGCAAGCGTTAACTGCATTTACATTTATTAATCAGCAAACAGGGGATATGTTTAATATCTCCACCAATGACGAGGCGGAGGCTAATAGCATTGATTATGGGCAAGAGGTAACTATTGAGGTTACCCCAACCAATAGCCCAAAAGTAACCCCTATTATCAGCAAAGGGGAAGAATAGGAGGTAAGCCATGAAGAACGGAGTACCGGAGTACGACCTCGAAATTAATCAAGGTGATGACTTTTATCGAACCATACAATTCTCGATGGGCGATAAACCTTTTGATATTACCGATTGCACGTTTAGATTCGGCGGTAGGTACAATTTATCAAATAAAAAGCTTGATTTTACCGGACAAGTTGAGGTGTTGGATAGTCATACAATCCGTTTGCATATCCCTAACGAGGTAACCGGCAAGTTACAAGCCAATACAGACTACAAAATGCCGAAAAAAGCCTATTACGATGTGCAAATGATTAAGGACGGGTACGAACGGCGTATATTGCAAGGTGTGGTTAATATTTACGCCGGTAATGCTTATAAGGTTGCTATAGATACAAAGTAGGAGGTAGGCAAGATGGACCTTGCAAAATTCGAGGACATTCGCGTGAATGTAAGCGAGCCGGAGATACTGTCTCTTGACGTTAGCGAAGGTAAGGAAGTTATACAAGAACTATATGTAGCCGATGGTAAGTTAGGCATCACACACGGTAATGTGCTTGAGAAATTACCATATGATGACACAACCGACTTGAAAGCGCTCTATATATTAAGCAAAGGAGAAAACTAATATGGCGACTTTAAATGAAAATTTGAAAAGTTTTGCGGCAGCACTTGGCAACGATTATAAAGCCCTGAAGAGTTCGATTAGCGCAACTGATAACAAAATCGGCACTCTGGCAGGTCTTGAGACGACTAATAAGGGTGACATCGTAACGGCGATGAATGAACTCAAAGAATCTATTGTAGATGTGCAAGGCAAGGCGATTACGGAGGAAGCAGTGGATGTAAAGCTGTCTGCCAAACAAGACAAACTCACGCCCGGCAGTGGTATTACTTTAACGGGCAATACAATCAGCGCAAGTGTAGATTTAAGTGCATTGGCAACAATTGCAAGCGTTGACGATAAAATCAAGATCGCCGTTGATAAACTAGTGAACGGTGCCGATGCTACCATGGACACCTTTAAGGAAGTACAAGACCTCATCAGAAATGACCAAACCGTAGCAAGTGCATTGGCTGAAACCGTAGGCAAGAAAGTCGATTATGCTAACGCACAAACTTTGACCGCGGCTCAAAAGTTACAGGCTTGCACTAATATCGGCATTGGCGACCCGTCTATTGATTTAGTCGCCATCTACAACACCGCAAAGGGGGCGTAATAGATGCTAATTGACTCATTGGTAAGCGTGCTAAAGGCTATTGGCAAGGATATTAAGACAATAGCTGATAGTGTTGACAAGAAGGCGGATAGTGCTGACTTGTCATCTAAGCGTGATATTAGTAATACTGAGTTTACTAAAAGTATAGCAGTAAAGGCGGATGATTATAGTGGTATTAAGTTATACAATACAGCAGGCGGTTACGCTAGACTTGAATGTGCACCTGAACACAATACTGGTATTATTGCAAGTATTATCAAACGTGATAAGAATGATGCCCTGAAGTATGTATTAAGCCTACCAGCAAGAAATGGAACACTGGCAACTACTGAACAAATTCCTGAATTAGTACGTCATGTTGTAGACAGTTGGCACAACCCAGCGAACGGTGCCTACTGGCGTGAATGGAGTGACGGCTGGTTAGAAGAAGGAGGATACTGCCCTATTAGTGGTACACCTTCCATTGTCACAGTATCTTATCATAAACCGTTTAAAAATCCACCTATCATGACACTTACTGATGTGACAAAACAAGACACAACAGGTGGAGCTGATGTGTATAAAACTCCTACCACAACAAACTTTAGCGTCATATTAGTAAGGAATAATCGACAAGGTTTCTACTGGAAAGCGGAGGGGTATAAAGCATGATAGGAACTAAGATTTATAAAGATAAACTAAACAACTACACCGAGGTAGCCCAGTGGTGTAACGCCAACAACGCTACTATAGTCGAACGTGAAGACTACTATGAGGTAGTCCCAGTAGTAGAAAAATCGGAAGATGAACGAAAACGGCGCGAAACGGAACTTATGTATCGTCTAGAAGTAATTAAAAGCGGATATGCCGGAGCAGAATTGATGGGCACAGATAAAGAAACATTGCAAAGAGAATATAAAGCGACAGTTGAGGAGTTACTTAAACTACAGAAAGAGGTGGCAGAGTGAATTGGCAAGATTTATTAGCAATAGTCAGCATTGCAGCCATTATATTAGGTCTGATTGAAAGAGCCGCTTTATCCTCAATTACTGTTAAGTTGAATAATATTGAATCTAGTACAAATGATATTAAGGTCGAATTTAAGCAGTTGCGTCAGGATAGTCATAGTGCGGATAATCGTATTACTAAACTGGAAGAGTCTGTAAAATCGGTTCATAAACGTCTCGATGATATGCAAGAGCATTGCGGCAAAATGCATCTGGAGTGAGGGGTGGTATATGAATAAGCTAGTCAATAGAATAAAAGCCATATATAGCAATATACGCATTGCTAATATTAAGCCTACCGGCGTTCTAGCCACTAGGGCGTTGATAGGTGTGTTATTAATCCCTATAATTGTGGTTATTATGGCCTATGTAATGGCATTTACTGCCGGCAAAGTGACTGATGATAGTGGCCGTATTATTGACACCGGAATTAAGATTGTAGATCACATATTTATACCAACAGTGCTTACTGCTATCGTAGGGTTTTTAGCGCTTTGGATAGATAAAAACCACAACGGAATACCAGATAAGTTAGAAGATAATGATAATAAGCCACTCTAATTTCTAGAATGGCTTAATTATTAGATAAGGAGGTAAAACTATATTTAAATAAAGTGCGCCTATATTTAAATAAACTTTACTTTTAATTTGTAGTATGATAATATATGTATAAAGACAATCCCCCTACCTCTCCTAGTGAGCAGATTTATTCTGAGCGTAGGGGTTTTTTTATAGGAGAAAATGATGGAATATCCGAAACCGTTGACATTTGAAGCGTTGGCAGACTTGTTTAAACAGCGAGGCATGGAAGTTTTAGATAAAGATATTGAAAAGCTGAAACATATAAATTACTATAAACTAAAAGAATTTGCGCATCCTTTTGCTAAAACGCAAAAGATATAGAATAAAGTTTTTGTATCATATGAGGGAATAAAGTTTAGTGAAGTTCTTATGCGATATTATCAGGATAAGAATTTAAGACTTCATTTATTACATGCAATAGAAAAGATAGAAGTTTCAGTAAAAACTGAGTTGTCACATAAACTTGGATTAAAATATGGACCTTTTGGTTATTTATTATTTTATCAATGGGTTCATAGAGAAAAGTATTCATCATTCGAAGTAGAAGAAAAGCAATATAAGTTTAAAGTTAGTTTGCTTAAATCAATGAAAAGACAAAATTCTCCAGAATTTTCTAGAAAAGAAAATTTAAATAAAGATGGGTTTCCAACTATTTGGTTGGGAATTGATTTATTAACTTTCGGGGAACTAGTTATAATATTAGATTTATTGAATTCTAGCTTATTATCAGATATAGCTGCTAAATATAATACAACATCGGAAGAATTTTTATCGTGGATGAAATGTTTGAGTTTCATTAGAAACATATGTGCTCATAACGGAAATTTAATTGATGTAAAATTGAAAACTAAGCCAAAATATCGCAAAAAATGGATGTCATATTTATATCTAAGAACATCGAGAGATGGAAAACAAACATATCCAACTGATAGATTATCTATAGTATTATGTATAGTAATTCATATGGTTAATACGATTAATCCTAATTATAGGTGGAAAAATATAAAGTCTGGAATATTTAGTTTGTGTAGAGACTCAGAAGAAAGGGCCCATTTATTAGGCTTTCGAAGTTTGAAAGATGCAAAGAATATAATAAAATATATTTTAGAATAGAGCACTCTTTAGAGTGCTTTTTTTATACCCTAATAGGAGGTAAAACTATGAAAGTATTTATAAACCCCGGCCACGACCGAGTATATGATAGTGGAGCTATCAACCCGGTAACAGGAGTCCGTGAATGTGACATTGTTGCTAAAGCAGGTAAACTGTTAGCTGGCTATTTACAGACTGCAGGTCTTGAAGTTAGGACACTGCAAGATGATAGTTTAGCGTTGGTTTGTGCAGAGAGTAATGAGTGGGGCGCTGACTTATTTGTAAGTCTGCATTGCAATGCATTTAATACTCAGGCCCGTGGTACAGAGACGTATTATAAGTCATTTAATGGACAGAGGTTAGCCAACTTTATCCAGTCCCAGATTATCCGCAGCGTGCCTACAATAGATCGTGGTTGTAAAACGGGTAATTTATATGTCCTAAACAACACTGATACAGTAGCCGTATTAGTCGAGATGGCATTTATCGACAACATGGAAGATCTAGCAATTTTAGAGAATGATTTAGACAAAATGGTCCGGGCAATTGCTCGTGGCATTACTGACTATTGGACGGCTTAAAATAATTAATTAGGGGATAGGGATATGGATAATAAAAGAATATGCTATGTGCTTTATGCTGCCGTTGCAGTAGTATTGATTATTATTTGTACGGCATTTTATATTAACAGCCGGGAAAAAGTTGAACAGCCCAAAGTTATACCTCAAACTACTATGTCAAATCCAGTAGAGCTTGCTAAAGAAATTAAGGTTACACCTAAGCAAGCGTCTCAAATTGTAGAAGTGATACCTCAATCTAAGCCGGTTATAACGTATACAGTAGTAGCACCTGTAGTAGAAAAGGCTGCTGTTAAAACTGCTGAGGCAATTAAAAATAAATCACTGGATATACCAAAAGAAGCCACTGCTAATACTGATAGAACTGTTGTTGTACCGAATACTGAAAAACATAAGGTTGATGTTTACAAAATCAATCTTAACAAGGAACATAAAATTAAAGCCGGCGCAACGGTAATCAATGATAAGATATATCCATCTATCGGCTACCAAGCCGGGCGAGTGG
>ENA-OPBM01000331-OPBM01000331.1-human-gut-metagenome-genome-assembly--contig:-NODE-331-length-40991-cov-5.657832_pt1 | contig 40991 bp, 40 predicted proteins | sample MGYA00241069_ERZ501454 | MGnify/ENA primary metagenome ERZ501454 (study PRJEB25962, sample SAMEA2042625) | human gut metagenome | biome: human gut; feature: human-associated habitat; material: faeces... | reverse complement strand
CCTGCTCTGGCCGAGAGTTCCGGAGAGGAACCGAGACAGACAGGATAAGGAAATCGCGAGCTTGGGGATCCTAGCCAAAAGGTTTCCTTTTTTTGTTAAGAAGGGGTTTTCTTTTATACAAACAGGAGAGGTACTCTCAAGTTTTATTCTTTCCTGAAGTTTTTTCTTTTCCTTTTATACAAACAGGGAGATGTAATCTCAAGACTGGTATCATCTTAAGACTGTTTCCTTTAAAAGAAGCAGAGAGAAGAAAGGAGAATTATAGATGAAACAAAAAAGATTAATGATAAGATTCTTTTTGTTTTGCATGATGATGTTTTTATTTATACAAACAGAGCATGTAAAAGCAGATGAAAAACAAAAGGTAAAATTGAATTATAGGACTGAGGTAAAAGCAAAAAGCGTAGAATTATATCAATACAAAGGGATCGGGAAGAAAGATCAAATATCAAATTATGAGTTTGTTGGAAAAATGAATGATGAAGATAACGGTCATTGGAAAATGATGATTAAAAGAACTGAGCAGAATCAATATGCTTTATCTATCAATCATAAAAAGTATCTGGAATATTATTCTGCGAAAATTCAAGATATAGGAGACATAAAAACAAATATCCCAGAAATATTTTTGTCATCATCAAAATTCATATCAGAAGATGGGAAACAGGAAGTTAAGACAAATTTTCGAACGATCAGCCAGACGGGGGATCCTGTATCGAGTAAATTTGAAATAAAAGCAGTGGATGATATCAAAGATAATTTTGGGAAAATAAAATATCAAGCAGGAAGTAAGGTTTCAAATATTACTGGAAATAAGCTAACAGAAAACTATCTGTATCCTGGGAAATATCAAATTTCGCAAAGGAATTGTACCGATGGATATGTGAAATCTCAAAAGTTCTACAATTTTGAAGTTAAAAAGCAAACAGATTGTCAGATTCAAAGTATCTCGGCGATCATTCAAAATCCGATCACACAATTGCAGCTTTACCATGTAACAGAAGATGGGAAATCATTGAATGATGAGGTCTTTACGTTGTACGATGAAGATCAAAATCCAATATCTTCTTTTCGAGATGCTCCATATGATCATATCCAAATAAATAGATTAACAACCGGTAAGAAGTATCATGTGATGCAGAATAAAGAAATTACAGGATACCTAAATATCGACTGTGATTTCGTTGTGCAAGATACCTCAAACATACAGCATGTGTATTTATATTCGAAAAAACGAAAAAAACCTGATGAGAAACAGATAAAAACAATGTTTACACTAGTATTTCTGTTATGTCTCCATTAACTTTCTTCGTATCTTTCATATTTGTATTGTGAGATAAGATGAAAGGAGCAAGAAAATTGAAAAAGAAAATCTGGCACAAACTAGTTATGATATGTTTTTTGACTTTTGCATGTTGTATGAGCTATCATAATTCTTCTGTTCAAGCAGCAACAAAAAAGTATCATACGAAGAAATATTATAAAAGTCGAAAAGTGAAAATTCAGACAAGTGCTACAACAAATTATGGGGAAATATTATATTATGCAAAACATAAAGAGCGAACTGTTATTAAAAAGACAAAAATAGTAAAAACAGTTTTTTATAAGCATACTAAAACAGTCACAACAACAAAAAAAGTAAAAAAGACAAAAAAGAAATATCAGTATTCAAAAAGGAAACCTGTGATAGAAGATGTAAAATGGTATCTTCCTGATAAAGTTTATCAAGATTTTAAAAATGAAAAATATCATGTGATACAGGATCCAGGAAGCAAATTATTTAAAGATACAGTAAATTTGGGAGTGTTTTCCGCAAGAAAAAAGGCTGTGATTTTAAGAGAATATCAAAGTGATCAGAAAGTCTTGTTGCATGAAATGGGTCATTATGTAGATCTAAAAAATAATTTTGGAAGCCTATCACAGGAGTTTATACAAATTTATCACTCAGAATCTAAAAAAATAGATTCGCTAAGTTACTCTCGAAAGGATTCGAAAGAATATTTTGCTGAAGCTTTTATGATGTACTGTAAGTATCCGTATACACTAAAAAACGAATTTCCTAAAACATATAATTATATCGCACAAACGTTACAAGACATATAATATTTCGCAGACAGGCAAGGAATCCCTTGTCTGTTTTTTTTATCTTTTGCGCTATCTCTCATATTTACTTTGTGAAGAAAGGAGGTGAAAATTGTGAAATTATCAAGAAAAATAGTTATTCCTATGATCGCTTTAGGATGCATGTTTGCTTTTACTGCGTGTTCGAAACAAACGGATCAAAAGCCAGAAAAAGAAACAACTGCTTTTAGAACAAAAGATATCAAACGTCCGATCAATACTTCTCAGAAAAAAGAAAATACAGAAGTAACAATAGATCAGAAACAAGAGAAAAGACAAGATGCTTCTACACAAGCAAAACAGAATGTTGCAGAAGCAACAACGACAGAAGTTCCGATCGCAACGAAAAAGGATGAAAAGAAATCTGCAAAGACAGAAACAGTCATCTATAACGGATTTGCAGATGGAAACTGCGTTGAAGTTCAGAAAGAAGATGGAAGTTTTGAAGTAATGCTTGTTATGGATGACGCATTGATCAAAAAGCTTGATTCTATGGATATTGGTTCTAAGATCAAGATTTCTTATAAAGCAAAAGCAGGACAGGCAAACAAGCAGATCATAAAAGTGAATTAGGAGGACATTATGAGAAAGAAAAAAAGTTTGATAACAAAATGTTCTGCTGCCGTGATGAGCCTTCTTATGGTAGCAGGAAGTGTTGGAAATTATAGTATTGTTTATGCGGCAAATGCTTTTAAAGCAGGAGACAGCTTTAAGATCAAATACACGCATAACAATAAGATTTCCACGAAAAAAGCAGTGGATGCAAGGTGGAATGGCAAAGTATTAGGCACAAAAATGCCAGGATACATTGATGAAAATGATAATGCGATGTATTCTGCTTATTGGATTTTTGGCCAATCCAAAGGACCAAAGGTTCTTTATAAAAATTCTGGAGATACATTTACGCTGAGCCGTTACAGCACAACAGTTAAAATGACTGTTAACAGCAAATATGCATATGTGAATGGCAAAAAGATTACAATGGCTACTCCAGCTCGTAAAGTATACAATTATAAGAATGACACGAATTATATCATGGTCCCAGGAGCGTGGACAGCAAAACAGCTTGGTATTCATTATAAGTGGGATGGAACAAAACGAGCAGGATGCATGAGTGCTGCAACTCAGTCTGGAAATTCTGGAAGCACGACGACTACAGCAAGTAAACCTGCAACTACAACAGCAAGTAAACCGACAACGACCACTACTGAAACGAAGCCAACAACGCCAACAAAACCGGAGAAACCTGAGGTTACAAGAAAAAATGTAACAACATCTTATGATATGACAGCATCTGATTATGCAAAAGAACAGAGTAAGGCTGTTCCAAAATATAATAATCAGGTTTATGATCAAGCTGCATATCAGAAAAAAATCATGTCCGAAGTTAATGAAGAGCAATATCTGCAGATTGATACATATCATAATGTGAATGAATCTTTATATGCACAAAAAATGGAAGAGATGTTAAAAAATAAGACAAACAGCGTCTTAAAAGGAAAAGCAAATATAATTATCAAAGCAGCGAAAAAAGAAAAGATCGACCCTGTATATCTGCTTTCCCAAACATTGAATGAGTCTGCATATGGAACCAGTGATCTAAGTAAAAAAACAATTACTGAGGTGATCGCTGGAGACAGCTTAAAGAAAGATGCAAATGGAAATGTGATCGGATTTCTCAAAGTTAATGGAAAATACATCACAAAGAAAATTTCATCAACGACTGTTTATAATCTGTATGGGATTAAAGCATATGACAGTGATCCGCAATTATGCGGTTCTTCCTATGCATACTACATGGGATGGACAAGTGTAAATAACGCGATCAATGGTGCAGCAAAATATGTAGCAGATAATTACATTCACAACGCGTCTTATCAACAGAACACATTATATAAGATGAGATATAACCAGAAAAAAGACAACCTCTGGCATCAATATTCCACAAATCCTTCTTATGCAGAAGAGATTGGAAACAAAATACATGAGATGAAAGAAGTGTATGATGGATGTTCTAACACATTTGTATATGACCACCCATCTTTTGTGAAGGAGCCAGAAACTACAACAAAACCTACAACGACAACTGCAAAACCAACCACAACGACTACAACGGCAGTAAAGCAGCCAACAACGGTCAAATATACAGTTACAGGAGCATTACCAAACAGCAGAGTTAAAGCTTCAAAGAGCAATTACGATCTCCGGATCAAACTACCTGAAAAGGCCACAAAGTATTATCTTGAAGATAAGTATACGAGCAGACAATTATTTATGTCTTGTGCAGGGGATTATGTTTCTCATTTCAAAAAATCAGCAAATCGATCTGCAAAGAGTACGATGTCTGATTTCACAGTAAAATATAATTCTGATAAGGAAAGAACTTATGTTTATATCAAGCCATCTAGCTCTTATCGTGGATATTCCGTTACATTTGATAATGGATATGCTTATGTAAAATGGGGAACTCCAAAAACAATGTATAAAAATATCGTTGTGATCGATGCAGGACATGGTGGAACTGATTCTGGAGCTGTAGGAAATGGATTAAGAGAAAAAGATCTGACATTAAGTATCGTGCTTGGTGCAAAAAAATATTTCGATGAAAACAAGAATTATGCAGTGTATTACACAAGAACGACAGATACTTATCCATCTCTGACAGCAAGAAGTCAATTAGCAAATGATGTTGGAGCTGATTATTTTTTAAGCTGTCACATTAATTCTGCTAGCGCAACAGCTAAAGGGTCCGAAACTTTATATAATTCTCAGGGATATAAAGCAACGAATGGAGTGACTTCTTACAAATGGGCTGCAAATGTACACAATTTTACAAAAGCAGCAACAGGATTCACAAACAGAGGACTTGTAAACCGAACAGGATTAGCTGTTTTAAGACATACAAGAACAGCTTCTACTTTAACAGAATTTGGATTTATTACGAACAAAGTAGAAGCAGCATCTATGAAAGCAAACACAGACAAATATGGAAAAGCAATGTATAATAGTGTTGTAAAAATGTTTCAAACAAATCCATCAAAAAGATAAGAATCATAAAAGAGGAACAGGTATAAATGCCAGTTCTTCTTTTTTTTTGACCATTTTGGCAAACTCGACGAAATGGTCTGTCTTTTTTTATATGTGATTTTTTTTCTGATGAAAATCTCTCATATTTATAATAGAAGGAAGATTCTTACCAAGTGATTTTTTGAAAAAGTCTGTCAAATGGCGTAAATACGTGGTTTCTTACGAATAGCTGATTTTCAATGGAATGGTTGGTAAAATGTTGGAAAAATGGCTTAAGATCGTGATTTATAGAGATCAGTAAGATGCAAGAATGACGGTTTTTCGTTGGTTGAATAATAACATAGGATGTATTGAAATATGTGTATTTATGTAAAAAATATTTTAGAAATTAGTTGAATAATAACATAGGATGTATTGAAATTGGAGCCGCCGCAGTACTAAGCGTTAAGATCTGGGGTTGAATAATAACATAGGATGTATTGAAATTATAGAAAATCCGATTGAAATTTTTTTTGATCTTAGTTGAATAATAACATAAGATGTATTGAAATTTGTTCTTCACTCTTTTTTAAAATAATTTTTCTCTGTTGAATAATAACATGGGATGTATTGAAATTATTTACATTGAACTAATTAAATTTTGAAAGGAGACGTTGAATAATAACATAGGATGTATTGAAATTATTTAAGTTGATATTAATATAGGAAGGAGGTTTTGGTTGAATAATAACATGGGATGTATTGAAATATGAAATTTCGTAAGACAAACACAACAAAAAGATGGTTGAATAATAACATAGGATGTATTTTTTTATATGTGAAAATTCTTTCTTAAAATTTCTCTCATATTTATTATGAAAAAAAACAACACAGGCAAAAAAAGGAGAGTATATATGTTACAAGATAATATTATTTTAAAAAAAGTAATCGTTCATGTGGCTCAGCCATCCATTGGAAAATATAATGCATCCGAAGAATGTATTGACTTGGGAACAGATTTTACGGAATTTTTAAAGAAGCAGATAGAAAAGATGACAGAATCTGATGATGCTGTAAAAATCGATCTGAATCATGCTGCAATTACCATTAATTTGGATAATTTTGAAAAAAATACAGCCAAATTAGGAGAAGAACTCTATGATATCTGTTGTGATAGTGTCAAAATCCCAGATGCAGATTTAGTATTCCTTACTTTTACTAGTGAAGGAACTGATTATTTTGGAATGTTAAAAATGGATTATAAACCATTCTATGGACATCAGAAAGGAAGCACAGAGGTTGTCACAAAACAGGTTATGACTAATACATGTAAGGAAGCTTTTATCGTAAATATTGATACATTGAAAGGTGTTCTGCAGCAGAAAAAATATGAGATGCTATCTGGAGAAAAGATCTTTTATCTATCTGAAATGTTCTTAAAGATCACAACCGGATTAAGTTCCAAAAAAAGTTTTGGATATATGATGCAGGCAATCTTAAAAGCAACAAAAGAAAAAAAATTAGAAGATCAGTTAAACATTCGTTTACAACTTTGGAATATGTATCAGGATGATGGAAAATTTAGTATCCCTACAGTTAGTGATCAGATCTTTGGAGATGATACCTCAGGAAAAACAATTTTTGATGATCTTATGGAGAAAAAAGACCTTTCTTATGAATCTTTTGAAATTAAAAAAGAAGCAACCGTGAAAAAATTAGAATATCAAACGATCATCTTAGATGAGATTGAGATCAAAGTTCCTATCTCTGAGATCTTAAAAGTGAAAGAGAAATACTTGCCAGATGGAAAACAGATGATCGTTGACTTTGAGGATCGAAAATTAAAATCTTAAAAGTGAAAGAGAAATATCTGCCAGATGGAAAACAGATGATCGTTGACTTTGAGGACCGAAAATTAAAATCACTAACCCCATGGTAAGCCATGGGGATTGACCGCGGCCTTCGGGCTGCAACTAATCCCAAGTGAATAGCCTAAGCGCAATAGAATGCGGTAAACCAGCTGACATGAACTATTAGTACTACGTTAAGACAGAATAGATAGGTACGTCAGGATGCTTCACAAGTTCTGACCACTACGGATATATATTAAACATCTCTGAGGGTAGGAGAAGTGTGTATATCAAAAAACCTGTTATTAACATTGGCGATGTGAACCACCTGAAAGGACAGAGCAATTTGTCTCAGTAGGAGAAGCAAGTACCTGTATCCACGGATACATGGAGATTGAGAACGTAAGTTTATAAAAAGGAGGGCATCAGAATGGATGCAGTAGCAGTCATCAGTGCATCAGGGAAACCATTGATGCCAACAAATCCCGTGAGGGCAAGAAAGCTTATCAAAAAAGGAAAAGCAGTCATCTATAAGTACTGTCCATTATTCACGATCCGATTAACAGAACGTACAGACGGAGATATCCAGACGATCGAATACTGCTGTGATACCGGATATCAGCATATAGGACTGAGCATTAAATCACGTAAGCACGAATACGTGAATGAACAAAGAGATTTATTACCAAACGAAACAGAACGTCATAACGACAGCCGCAAGTACAGAAAAGCCAGACGCCGCCGTAAATTGAGACATAGAGCATGCAGACGGGATAACCGGCATGATAACCAGATCTGTAAAGATGGCTATGCTCCGTCTATCCGTAACAAGAGAGATCAGCATATCAGCCTGTACAGATCCTATACTGAAATATTACCCGTAGAGCGGGCTGTCTTTGAAATGGGACAGTTCGACACACAGGTCTTAAAAGCGATCGAAAAAGGCGAACCTCTGCCACAAGGCAAGGACTACCAGCATGGAGAACGTTACGGCTATGCAACATTAAGGGAAGCAGTCTTTGCAAGAGATGACTATACCTGTATCTGCTGTGGAAAAAACGCTTTTAAAGACAAAAGGATCCTGTGTGTCCATCACCTTGGATTCCGTATAGGAGACAGGACAAACCGGCTTGCCAATCTTGCCACGGTATGTACAAAGTGCCACACACCGAAGAACCATCAGCCGAAAGGGAAGTTGTATAACCTGAAGCCGGAACTGAAGGATTTCAAGGGAGCTACTTTCATGACGATGGTCCGTTGGGACATGCTGGATAAACTAAAGGCAGTTTCAAAAGGCATCCAGGTGGATGTCACATACGGGGCAGCCACAAAAGAAGCAAGACGTGACCTGAAGATAAAAAAATCGCATGCTAACGATGCGTACTGTATGGGAAGCTTTTATCCTTCTCACAGGACAGATCTTAAGCGTTATGAAAAGTGCAGGCGTAATAATCGCGTCCTTTCAAAGTTCTACGATGCCACGTATATCGACATCCGGGACGGTAAAAAGAAGAAAGCGAATGCTCTTGGGTGCAATCGTACTAAAAGACGTGAATCTCGCAGGAGCGAAAAGAACGAACGCATCTATCGTGGCGAAAAGATATCGAAAGGCAGGATCGTACTGCGGACAAGGAGAGCAGTCATCCGTCCGGGTGATATAGTTTATGTTGGAAAGAAAAAGTATATCGTAGCATCCAGCAAGAATCTAGGTGCACAGTTAAAACTCGCGGATGGAAGTTTATTAACAACATCAAAAGTAACAAAAATAATACATTGTGGTGGATGGAAACGGGTTACCCTGTAAAAGGCTTCCTCCCCATGGCAAGCCAAGGGGTTCCCGCCACGAAACGAGGATGATTTTTATTATGACAAAGAGAGACAGAAAGTTATTAACAGCTTTTTTAATGAAATATTTTCAAATTGAAAAAGACGAGATCATGGAAGAGGATAAGATCATGGAATGTATCACTACTTTGATCACGGAAGGAATCTTTCATGATGTACGCTCTTTACAGATTGCAATTGGTAGACAGACAGGCATTTTGATTCCGAAAAAGATGATCGATGACGCACTGTTGTATTAAGAACAGGAGAATTTAAATGGAAAAAGACAATAGAAACAGCAGCGAAGATATTTTAACTCGATTTTCTTTGCTTACAGATGATGTAAACGTTAATAGCATTAAGGGGTGGCCTTATATTAACTTAGGAGAATTTTTTCAAAAGGATTATCCAGAAATGTTTTCAGCTTTGAAATTAGGCATAAATATTAAAAAATGTAATATTTCTATACACAATGTAGAAAGTTATTGCTTCTATGATGATGAGGGAAACATTGATAATATAGATGAAAATGCTCCAGAACTTTTGGTTGGTTGGGGAGTGTGGAAAGTAAGATCTTTTTATCTTTCAAAAAAGGATTTGGTTGCTTTATCGAAATTCATGATAAAGTATTATAATGTATTCATTGAAGAATACAAAGAAGTCGAGCAACAGGTGAATCAATAAGGATTCGATTAAGGCATGGTGTCTTCCATGTCTTTTTTTTGCATGTTTCATAAAAATCTTATATGTGAAAAATCATCGAATTAAAATCTTTCATATTTATATTAGAAGATTTTTTTATGGAAAGGAGTATGAAAATGAAGTTTATATATCGGCTTTTTTGGACAATGTCAATCATGTCTTGGATGCTATTTCTATACATATTGAAAAATATTCAATCAACTGGATTCGAAATTGCTTGCATTCTTGTAGGATTTTTCGTTGTAGTATCTCCATTGATCGCAATATTCTTTGCAAAACATCTAAGTCATGATTGTATCAATGGGTGTTCTGAGATTCAATGTGTGGATCGAAAATGTGTATTGGTGATATGTTGGATTTCTTTGATCGCTTGTGTTACAGATACCTCAATGTTATTTTGGATGAATTTTGCAGCATTTTTTGTTTTGCTGTATCGAACAGAAATGATGTATTTTCATCCAATGCTGATCCTTCTTGGCTTTCATTTTTACGAAGTCCAGACGAATGAGGGAACTTGGGTGAGAATCATCCAACGAGGAAAAATTGTACGAAATGCAAAATACGTGGTTTCTGATAACTTGTACCGATTAAGTGATTACACATATATCGAACTGTAGAAAGGAGAAAGGTTATGTCAAAAATGACAGTCGGAGATTTTGAACACCAAAATCGGAAAATGAAAAAAGTCTCAAAGGGCATGGATACTGTGCTACGTATCGTGTTTTATGGAGTCTTGTTTGGATTAATGATTCAGGAACGTAATCTTTTTAGTGGAATTGGATGGGCTTTTATGATCTCAGCAGAAATCATTGGAAATATTCCAGATATTCGGGAGATGAAATATAAGAGTGGAAAGATCATCTCCATGGGATTATGGATCATAGGAATCTTTATCTTTGCAATGTTTTGGAAATAAGAAAGGAGAATGCATCATGAAAAGAAAAGAACTTGAAAAATGGTATACCATTTGTATTATCATTTGTTCTTTCGTATTGATCGTAAATATTTGGTATGCTGTAACGTTTGCTCCTGATGTTCGCAAAGAAATTTTGTATGGAATTATGCTGATTGTCAATTTTTTTTACCTTTTCTTTAAGCAATATAAGAAAAGCGAGATTCCTACATGTTTTTATATTTTCTCAAGTGTGCTGGATTTTGTGTATATGTGTTCTTGGTTTGTGTAGGAGCTTTGGAGATGAGAGAAGTAAAACAAATTACACCAAAAGAAAAAAACGAAAGGAGATGAAAAGAATGTTAATTCTGTTGAAAGCCGAAGATAGAGTCATTAATACACAATGTATTAGCGAGATATTCATCCGATATGACAATAAAAAATGTGAATATGACCTAATTTGTACTCTAAATCAAGCTGTTAGTGGATGCAATCAGAAAGTGCTCGGAAGATTTGAAAGTCAGGAGGATGCTGCTGCTATTTTGGAAAATATAGTGAATCAGTATGGAAGGGGACAAAGAATATACAAGATGGGAGAGAAGTAAAAATGTCAATAACACAATTGTATATGAGATTAACAAAGATGCCGATAACTCAATTGTATATCATTGTATCCATTTTTGTTGTAACGATCCTCTTTTTATCATATTTGTTTTTTAAAAGGAAACATAAAAAAGAGAAAAAAGAAAAGGGTAAAAAATGAAGTATGTATCATTAATCATTGCTGTTTTGATCATTGAATTGTTTATCATCATAGGTTGTTTCATAGCCAGATGGAAAAACAAGAACAATGTAGATGTGGATCATCGAAGGAAGATCGAAGATATTACATTATTAATCTTTTGGATGTCTTTGTTTACAATTGTTGTGATCATGACGGGAATTTTGCTAAAAATAATGTAAGTAAAGGAGAAAAAGATGTTAGTAAAAGATTTATTAGAACAGACAAAAGAAAGTATTCTGATTGAGAGATCTATTCAGTTAACAGAATTGCCATATGATATTGTGAACACTCGTGCATCCAGGAGAAAGGCAGAAAAGCAGCTTCAAAAGAAATACAAAAAACTGATCGCTGCGATCTTAAGATTAGATCCGGTTCTCTCAGGAGAAATGATCACTTTTGATATGGATGAGGGCGACTTTATGAAAGATGGAGAGATGCTGCCTGTAAAATTCATGGATTGGAAAAAACTCTTAGGTATGGATATTTGCTTAGATGGTCATGATGAAAATGATCAGCAGTGGATCGCAGCATTTATGATCCGATATATGACCTGGTATCACCAGAAATATTCTGATTGTGGAAAATCAAAGTATCAGATCAGAGAAGAAGCAGCTGGAGAGATCAAAGGAAAGAAATTGTTGGAACGAATGGTCAATAAAAAATAGTTTCGTAACCAGGTTGTAAACCGTATGGAGTCCCATACAGTTAGAAAATGTTTTGGTATGGACATGAATGCCCTTACCAGATTTTTTCCATCGTCCATTTTTTTTATGAAATCTCTCATATTTACAATGGAAGTATTTTTTTTATACATCAAATTTTTTGTGAAAGGAGAAAACATTATATGCGTAAAAAAAAGGATCAACAGAGGCAGGGGCAAGAAATAAAAGCGCAAAATAATCAATCAAAATCACGCCGTACAAAAGGTGAAAAGCCTAAAAAACATAAAAAACAAAAAGGTTTTTTACAATACTTGAATCCAAAAGAAATGGAAACAGAGATCATTGGGTATGGTTATCAGTATTCTCTGAAATCTTATCTGATCACTTTATTCCTGAGTTTGGCTGTCGTTGTTGCAGTTTGCAGATTCTTTCAGCTGACACCAAAATATATGGCGATTCTGATCGTGATCTTTTGTTTTTCTTTGCCTGTGATCATTGTCGATCAGTTTCGATTCTTGTATGAACAGAAGCGCTTTCGACAGTCTGTAGACTATATGGAACAGATGATCTATTCTTTTAAAAGAAAACCAAAGATCTTAGAAAGTTTGCGGGATGTATTATCGTTATCTGATGGAAAAATGGCTGAATGCTTAAATCAGGCAATCGAAGCAATCAATCGTGGAGACTCTTATGAAGATGCTTTACTACCGATCGAAAACGAATATGGATGTGAAAGAATGAAAATTTTACATGACTTTCTGATCAAAGTAGAACGTCAGGGTGGAAAATATCAGTCTACATTGAATATTATCTTAGATGATATCCATAGTTGGACAGAACGTACATATTCTTTCCAGAAAGATCGTAAAGTAGTAAAAAACAGTATCATCATTTCTCTGGTTATGGGAGTTATGATCACAGCAACAACAGTGATTTTGTTCTCTCGAAATAAATCCATGTCTCCGATTCTTAAGATGGAAGCATATCAGATCGGTTCCTTTTTGGTCTTAGGAGTTATGATACTGCTGTTTGCTTTTGTACAGAAGAAATTAACTGGTAGTTGGCTGGAAGATATTCATGATACAAATGAAAAACAGATTGACAAAGACTGGAAAAATTTCCGTAAAGAACGAAATGTAGGAAAAGAGATCATGCAGAGTGTTTTTGCCACACTTATATGTAGTGAACCAGTTATTATCTTTGGTTTATGGCAGTCAAGCAAGATCTTTATCATCGGTGGAATTGTTTTAGCGATCGTCATCTTCTTTGTTCCAACAGGAAATGGAAATGCTGCAAAGAAGCGTTTGATCAAAGAATGCGAAAAAGAATTTCCGGGATGGATTCGTGGAATTGCATTAGACCTACAGACAGACAATGTCTATATGTCTTTAAGAAATTCTGCACCAAATGCTCCATATGTATTTCGTAATGAAATTTACAAACTACTGGATGAGATTGAAAAAGATCCAACTGGAATTTTACCATATCAACATTTCCTAGAAGATCTGGAAGTACCAGATATTCATTCCATTGTTAAGATGTTATATTCTTTAAACGAAGTAGGAAGTGATGATGCAGAAACACAGATCAACAGTCTGATCGTAAGAAACAATGCTTTAATTGAAAAAGCAGAGCGCCTGAAAGATGCAGATAAGGTAAAATTGGTAAAACAGATCACATGGCTTCCAATGTTAACTTCTACCGCAAAGATCTTTTTGGATATGGGATTACTTATCATGTTCCTGTTCCAGATGATGGGAAAATTGCAGTAGATATGCATTTAAGAATAGCATATTTTTGAAAAAAATTAGACTTGGAAAAGATTCTGAGTCTTTTTTTTTGTGTAATAAACTACTAAAAATCGGTAGAAAACTATGGCAGATATTAAAAGACAAGCTGCAGAAAACACGAAAGAAATGGATAAATTTCAGACAAAGGAAAAGAGCCTGTGCATGGACACAGACTCTAAGTTTTATGAATGAATACTGTCAGGAAAATCATTCATATGAAATTATAATGATCATTTCAACCCAAAAACAAATGATCATAATCATTGTGATCAGCCATAAATAAAGACCGATTACAAAAGTAACAATTGAACAAACATCCGGACGTTCTCATTTCAGGGATCGTTCGGATTTTTTTTGTTCTCACTATAAATATGAGAGATTTGAAAAGCAATATTTCTCACATATAAAAAAATAAAAGACCAATACGAACAAAATACATCAATCGTACTGGTCCTATGCTTTTCGTGGTTGAAACCACGCCCCTTTATGGGCGGGGCAATTACCCCTTTTTACAACATAATATACAGTTCCATATTTTTTTTCTTAACTCTCATATTTAAAATGAGTAGTTTTTCTACTTCAAATTTTAAAAGAAAGGGGACATTGCTATGGGTGATTTGATCGAAGAATATGGAGAGATCGTAGTTCTTGTTATTTTGGGAATTGGAATCTGTGCTGCATTCATCAAAGTCATAGGGATGATCTAAAGGGAAAAATATCATGGGTGAATTTTTAGATGAATATGGAATGGTCATCCTTTATGTGATCTTTGGGTTGATCGTTATGGGATTATTCGGAATGATCGTACAGTATTTTGTAGAATACGGTCCAGAGTTTATTAATTCATTGGCATAAGAAAGGAGGACTTGAAGAATGCATAATCTTATGGAAGAATACGGGAAGATTGTAATCACTGCTGTGGTTGGAATTTTTATCATTGGACTACTGAGTGGATTTTTATTTAATACCTGGAAAAGTAATGGTATTTATAAGGATACTGGTCATTTATCAGGAAATCAGGAGTTTCAGGCAAAATCACCTTTACCAACCATTACATTAAAAAGTGGAAATAAGACTGTTAAAATGAAACCTGGGACAACTTATAATGCACGAAACAATGTAACTGTGACAGATAGAAAAGATGGAACAATCGCATCCAACAAAGTTAATATCAAAGTGGAACAAGTAGATAGAAATGGAAGAACAACGATTTCTAAATTAGGAACTACAGGAAACACAATATCAGTCAATGCAAATTATCGTTATTACAACATTATTTATAAAGTTACAAACAGTCGAGGCTATAAAGCAGAAAAAAGAATGAAATTATTAGTAACTGGGCGTACAGCTTAGTTTTGGAATGGAGAAAATATGAAGAAGATTTTAATTGGAACTGTTGGCATCTTATTATACAAATATTTACCAAGATCGATCACTTTTATGCCATTAGGCGTTTCGAAAGCGATCCTGTGCATTGCAATGATTGTAGGATATTTTCTGCTCGATGAAAGCTTAAGGGATCTGATCAAGCATAAATTTTCATATATAAAATTTTTCTTTTGTGGAATTGGATTATGGGCAGTACAAAGTATTCTTATGACGCTTCTTTTAACATTCATAGAGGCGTTATTTGGGTGGACAATGCCGGCAATGTTAAATGGACAGGATGCAATGTCGCCATGGTTGTATGTTCCGATCGCAGTGATCCTTGGACCATTAACAGAAGAATTTTTATTCCGTGGACTTTTTCAAGAGGGATTGTCAAGCCTATCTAATCATAAAGTATGGCAGGTGATCACGATCATTCTTACAAGTATATTTTTTGGAATATTACATCCGATTCCGGCACAAAAGGTTTCCGCATTTATCACAGGAATGGTCTTTGGTTTTATTTATTATAAGAAAAAAGACATTCGATATGGATGCATGCTACATATTGGAAATAATTTCATGGCAACAATGTTATCATATATCCTTGCTGCTGTGATCATATAAGAAAGGAGCGATCAATTTGAAATCACCAATGAACCTAGCGGTCAGTATTATCATTATCATGTTTGCTTTTTTTATCGGGATGAATTATTCTGTGGCAAGTTTAACAACAAAAAATGCCAGAGAATATCATGAAGAAGCGATTCATCAAATAGAAGCTAGTAACTTTGATTCTGATGTTATCAGTCATTGTATTAGTGATGCAACAAAAAAGGGATATACATTGAAAATCTCAAACGACGGTTTTTATGAAAATTCTTCCAGATACAAAGTAACATTAACATATCATTCTAAAGTAATGATCCTTGGAATCGATCAAACACATGCTTTAGAAGGCTATGCTTTGTAAAGGGGAGGGATTTTATGAGATTAGCAATAGAAACCTTCGTATGCGCAATTTTGATTTCTCTTTTGGTATTACTTGGTATGTTTAACCAACAAGTAGACATGAACACTGGAAATGCAAAACAGTTTTGTTCTTCTGCGATCAATCGCATGGAAAGTGCAGAATTTGCAAACGAAGTAGTTGATCGATGTAAAAGTGATGCAACAGCATCAGGATATCGATTAACAGTTACATCTGCAGCAAGCGGAGATACAACAACTTACACAACAGTTTTAACATATAAGGTGAAAGTGCCTTTATTCCAGTTTGAAAGAGAATATCAGATCAAGCAGGCAGCAGAAGTCAATTAACTCATGACTAAAGTCACGAGCTTGCAAAGGTTTATGATGAAAGATCATGCGCAAACCTCAGACCGACGTAGTCGCTCGGGGTCCGGGAACCGGTGAAAGCATGACCGTCGAAGACTAAGATAAAAGAAACTCTCGAAATGAATCGGGAGTTTTTCTTGTTAGAGTTCGGAGTTCTCAAAAATCTTATATATGAAAAATATAAATCATGAAATCTATCATATTTATATTAGAAAACCAGTCGAAAGGAGTCATAGAATGGGATTAAGTATCAAGACCTGCTATACGGTCAAGATCCAGAAACAACTGGATGTCACGCAGGATAAAACAACCGAAAAACTGAATATCACCAGAGAACGTGCGGTAGACAGCCGACTTATGCGTCAGACTTCCCTGGTCTGTCTGGAAGCGTTAAAGTTCTGTGTCTCCGTGATCTCGGAAGAATGGGATACGATCATGAGTGTGGAGTCGAAGCTGAGAAAACGTCTGATCGATACGTTAGTGCACCGAACAAAAACGGCTGCTCCGAAGTATCCGGAGTTTGATCTCAGATTTCCGAAGATGCCGGGCTATACTAGAAGAGCGATCATTGCGGATGCGTTCGGAATGGTAAAATCTTATCGTTCCAATCATAAGAACTGGGAAGAAACCCCACCAATGGAACGTGGAGCGGAACCAAAGCTCGGCTTGCCATCCCGTTATGAACTGACGTTTTACGATCAGGAACGGAAGATGTCCTGTCTGGCAGATGGTCAGATCGGATTGAAGCTGTATAACGGGCAGACATGGAACTGGTATTATTTCCAGATCAGCCCTTCCGATGCAAAACAGATCAGCCTCCTCAGTAAAACGAGAAAGATGCTATCTCCGATCGTGGATAAAGTCCGTGGCCGATATCAGATCCGTTTCACATTTGAGGAGATCAGAGAACTGGTTCAGGATGAGGATAAACTTGCTTATCGGATCCTTGCTGTCGATCTCGGGATCAATGCCGCAGCATCCTGGTGCGTCATGGAGGCAGATGGTACTGTCCATGCGAAAGGTGTGATCCACCTTCCATGTGAAGAAGACCGTCTAAATCACATGATCAACCGAAAGCGGATGTATCAGCAGGCAGGAAAGAAGAGCCACTGTGTCTACCGCTGGATCCGGGAAACAAACCGGCAGTTATCCATCCAGACGACAAAAAGCCTGATGGATGTTGCTGTGTTATACAGTGTGGACTGTATCGTATTCGAACATCTGGATTCCAAATGGAAGATCCGCGGAAGAAGATACCGAGAAAGGATCCATCTGTGGCGAAAGAACGATGTACAGCATCGTGTGGAATTACAGGCACATCGTATGGGAATGCGATTATCCCGTGTCTGTGCATGGGGAACTTCCAAGTATGCGTTTGATGGATCAGGAGTCGTGGATCGGCACAGTATCTATCATTACGAACATGGACGGAAAGTTTACAATTACAGTCTGTGCACGTTTCAGAATGGGAAGATCTATAACTGTGATCTGTCCGCAGCACAGAATATCGGAGCGAGGTTCTTCCTGAGAGAATATCAGTTACTTGGAGCTGAAGGACTACCTGCGACTCCGCAGCGTACTTTATGTACATTACGAACATTAGTTAGCAACGGTCTGCCAGTGGCGACCTGAGCATAAATGGAATTGTTAACGAAATCCAGAGTCTGTCAAGGACCTGGTGTCACGGAAAAGGCAAAAGTTCCTGTCCGTGGCGGCGATACCCCCGCACCTGTCTATCGCTGACCGGGATGTGGTTGTTCTTCCTGCGGGAAGGATGTACTAAGTTTCGGCTGTATCGGTAGATAATGGAACTCCGAACTCTAAAGGTTTGGAAGCCCCGTCCGATATTGTCGTTCGGGGAGGTATCACTAAGAAGGAGCAGTCATCAGAAATAGTGACTGTTTTTTTTTATTCCATTTTACAGCGTCATTTTTTTTCTCAAATCTATCATATTTAAAGTGAGAAGAAAAATAGTGGTTCTTTTGAAATGACTTGTTTCCTTGAAAAGAAAAAGAAAAATGCAAGGTTGTTTGTAAAACAAGTTCTTTCCCAAAAGAAGTGCGTCAGATTTTTTTTCAAATCTCTCATATTTAAAGTGTAAGAGAAAAGCGACAGTTATCTTTCTTGAAAAATCTCATATTTGTAATGAATGAAAATTAAAAAGGTATGAAAAAAAATTATATATTTTTTGATCTTTAAATGTAAATAAACAACAAATATAGAAAAATAAGGTTTCTGTTTTTTGAAAAGTCTTCTAATTCAAGGACTTTAGAAGTTTTTTCAAAGACCAGAAATGGTCCCTAAAAAATTAAAAGGAGGTAACCGAGTAATGGGTGAGTTTTTAGACAATTACGGTAGAATCATTGTTTCAGTAATCATTGTGTTAGCTTTAGCAGGATTTGTGGCTACAGCATTTACACCACAGTTCCAGACAGCAATCACAAATACACTTAAGACTTTCTTTACAAAGTCAGGAGCTGTAGGATCTCTGATCATGTAAGAAAACAGCAGTAAGCAAAGAACAAGAAAAATTTTAAACATAAGAAAGGAAATATAAATCATGGGAGAATTTTTAGACAATTACGGTAGAATCATTGTTTCAGTAATCATTGTATTAGCATTAGCAGGATTTGTGGCTGCAACATTTACACCACAGTTCCAGAAAGCTTTAACTGATACATTAAGCACATTCTTCACAAGATCAGGAGCTACAGCAGGCAAACTAATCATGTAATAAAAAAACAGACAGTAGCCATTAACAAAAACTGTTTTGGTACACCTCAAAAAGTCTGTAAATATAGAAGAGCATCATAGCAGAAGTTATGGTGCTTTTTTCTTTTCCATAAAAAATATCAAATCTCTCATATTTATAATAGAAAGAATGGTTTTAGAAAGGAGATTATAAAATTATGAAAGGTGCGATCACAGGATTTATCGTATGCCTGATCATGGTATTTTCTGTTTACATCATGCAGGCAACGACTGCAACATCCGTCCGTCAGGATGAGTTGACAACAAATACAAGCAATGCAGTTGACGCAACGATCCAAAGTTGCAGAAACAACAAATATTCTACAGATGATGCAATGGCAAAAGGGTTCCAGCAGCATTTAAAAAATCAGATGACAGCAGATGGCAAACTGAAAGTTGAGATCACAGAATGCGATCACACGAAAGGAATTCTTTCAGTCAAAGTTGTTGAAACATATAAGATCCCAAGTGGAAAAACAAGAACTGTCTCATGTGAGAAAACAGGCGTTGTGGAAGAGTAGATTATAAGGTCCGGTAAAATCTGGACCTTTTTTGCAGTAGGAGAGATGAATGAATAAGATAAAGAATCAGAAAAAAGAACAGCATACAGAACAGAAACAAGAGAAGCAAAAGAAAAAGAAACGAAAATATGAGACACCAAAAATTGTTTTTGAAGAATTTACTTCAGATCAGTCGATCAGTGCTTGTTACAATATTGCGTGTGAATATGGGATGCAAGGTGGGCAAAATGGAACGCATGCTCCTGCAGAACATCTACTAAATGGAATTCTGATCCCAGGAGATATGAGAAGAGATGACACACATTCAAAGTGAAATAATGGCTCTGGCTGTGGATGGTCAGAAAATCAGGTTGTAGTAGAGTTGGATTTTGATCATAAGGTAAGATCGTTAAAAGAGATTAACGTGCAGAGCTACAAAACAATCGATTGTGATGTCATATTGCAAGATGGAAACACGGTATATTGGACAACAAAAGCAGGAAATGCCAGAATGTGGTCCCATATGGGACGTATCAGTTATAAAAACGTTGATCGTCCCAATATGTCATGAGTTTACAAGTGGTGTATTTTCATATAAAAAATTAGACTTAGAAATAATTCTGAGTCTTTTTTTTGTGCTGCAAACTGCTGAAAATACAATATCATCATATTAATTTTCTCATATCGCATATTTGAATTGAGAAAATAAATCCGGATGCTCCACAGAAAGGAGAATTCGCGATGAAAGAATTCATAACAGCAGAAAAAATAGCGGAAATGTTAATCAGTGGCGTGATCAGTTGTGCAGTTGCACTTGCAGTTAACTGTATCATCGAAAAATATAAAAACAAGAAAAGAGCCGATGTGGACAAGACACCGACTCAAGACAATATTTCTGAAAGATCCGATGAAAAACTTTCAGATGTTTTAAAATATGCGGATATCCACGATAATACCAATTGTGATATCCAAGTAAACATATACACTGATCCTGAAAAAGATCAGTAGTCAGAAGAAAAACAACTTAAACCTAGCATCCGGATGTTCTCGTTTAGGAGGATGTTCGGATTTTTATTTTTTTCTTCTACATTTTAAATATGAGAGATTTAAAAATAAATATTTTTCATATATAAAAATTTATCAAAAAAAAGCTAACATGGAATCGCTGTCAAGACTGTCTATGAATGAATATGCCAGGATCGGCTCTAAAATCTTATATGTGAAAAATATCTTTCGGAAAATCTTGCATATTTACTATAGAAGAAATTTGAAAGGAGTTTTCATATGAAACATGGAAAGAAACCAACAAGAGAACAGAAAATGATGCTAAAAGAAGCAGGACTGGTTCCTGAAAACTGGCTGGTTATAAAGAATATGGAAGATCATATTGAGGTAGTCAGCAAAAAGTCTTTATCAGATGCGACAAAGAAGCCTAAGACAAGAAAGATTATAAAGTAGTGGAGGATAACTATTATGATGGAGAAAATCATATATATTATGAACCTTGTCATCATGGGAACGGTATTCTACACGTCTTTAACAGAATCTTATCTACAACGATTGTTGCTTGATGATCCTGACACGAAAGAAAATGTGATACGTTTTTTTGAAAAGAGATCTTTTATGGTTGCAGGGATTACAATGATCTTAAGTATTCTTCCAATCATTGGACAATTATATGCGCTGTTTCTTTCATTCATCACTATTTTCTTAGATGATCGGGAGCATATCAAAGGTTCTTATAGTGACAATGAAGAAGATGATATGTCCATTCGGGAACTGATCGTACAAATGATGAAAGATGATTTTGAAGAGGAATAAGAGATATGGATATTGTGAGTTTTGTTTTATCAGTGCAGGTATTTACTGTGATTTTTAATACTTTGGCAGGATATTACATGAACAAAATAATGCTGGACTATGATTACGATGATCCAAATATGAAAGAAATTATATATCAAGAAGTACACAAAGGAATTGTATCAGGAATTAAGAACTTCTTTATTTGTTGGATTCCTATTTATTCTCAATTAATTATGGCTGCTGGAATTTACGGAATTTTAAATTTGGATAAAAAGACAAAGATATGTGATGGTCTAACACTTCGTGAAGGAATATGCAAAAAGATATTAGAAGATCATGAAGAAGGAAAAAAATAATGCTTGAAGTTAAAGAGTAGTGTAATTTGGTATGGAAAATAGACTTGGAGTTAATTCTGAGTCTTTTTTTTTGTGTTGTAAACTGCTGAAAATGTAACATCATCATTTTAATTTCCTCAAATCGCATATTTGTAATGAGAAAATAAAAGTCTGGATGCTCCACGAAAGGAGAATCCTTATGGATATATTCGATAAATTCGCTGAAATGGTAGTAAATTTCGTTAGAAGATATGTAGTAAAGTTCGTAGTTAACAAGCTCTTAGACTGGATTTGGAAGAAGATCAAGCCGAAATTGTTGAAAATCGGTAGAAGACTATGGCAGATGTTAAAAGACAAGCTGCAGAAAACACGAAAGAAATGGTTAAACATAAAGGAGAAGTGCAGAAAAAGAGCCTGTGTACCACCACAGACTCTGTTCTTTGTGAATGAGTGTCAAAACGACAATCAATCACACGTAGTCTTAATTATGATTATTGTAATCGATAGACAAATAATCATAATTGTTGTAATTATCCTCTAGCAAGGATAATCCATAAAAAGAAAATCAATAAGTAAACATTAGCATCCGGACGTTCTCATATAGAGAATATTCGGATTTTTATTGTTTCACTATAAATATGAGATTTTTGAAAATAAATATTTTTCATATATAAGATTTTATTTTCATAAAAAGAACCGGCACATGATAAAAAGTGTATCGATTCTTGGTTCTTAGTTGAAAAAAATATGATACGGTTCTGGTTGATTTTTTCGTGATACAGTAGTATAATAAATAATGTAAAAGGAGAATTATATCAGTTCTCCTTTTTTTTGTACCTAAAGATATAATCTATGTAGAAGCTTCTGGAGAAATCCAGGGGCTTTTTTTGTTGTTGAGAGGAGGAATAAAAAAGTAAATTATGGTGGATCAAAAATATCATATTCTCAATGCAGAATAATGACGATGAGAGAAAGTAGGATTATTTTCTTGTGGAGAAAAATTTTAATTTAAAGAAGGAGATGTTTATCATGGATAAAAAAATTAAGAAATTTTTAAAAAAAATCTGGTGGTTTATGTTTAGTCTGTTGACATTAGTTGGAGGAATATTAACTGGATTTCCAGTATGTAACAACAACTATGTTTATGTAACAGCAAATGATACACCTACTGAGCATATTTGTAGAAGAAGGGTATCTCAAAATCCTAAAGAATGTAATACATGTTCTACTGCATCAGAAAAGGAACCAATAACAATGTCTTTCAATATAAAAATTGTACGAGAATATTTAATTGACGCATCGCAGTATGCGAAGAATGATAATGAAAAGAATGAAAGCAGAAAGACGATTATTGATTATATCTGTGATTATATTTCTGAGGGATTATTGCTTATTTTATCAGATATAATTGGACTTATGATTTTAATTGTTTGTAAACTTATTTTACTAAAAAGAAAAATCTGTAATAAAATTTTTGACGATGTTGTAACACCAGTTGTTGAAGAAATCATTGAAGAAGAAAAAGATGGGATGAAAGAAGAATTGAAAAAATGGATTAAAAATCAAAGCAAAAAATGATCATAGATGGCAGTCTGAAATATGGCTGCTGTTTTTTTTATATGTGAAAATTAAAAAAAATTAAAAAACTCATATTTAAACCGAGAGAAATTTGAAGAAATTGTGTTTTTATACAATTATTTTTTTTCAAATCTCTCATATTTATATTGGACGATAAAGATTACGTTGTTGCGGAGCCGCTGAGTCCGATCTGCAGCGTGATCCAGTCCGCGAACCTTGAAAATTAAATAAAGAAAGGAGAAGTGATCGCGATGTTTGATAAGATACAATCAACGTATTTTAAACGCGTTACGACTGGTGTTCTGGCACTCTTTATGACTGCTTCTTCCGGATTTTCGTATGCAGTGCCAGTTTATGCACAAGAAGTAACAACAGCAGCTGCGAAGCGGAAAAAGGAAGAAGAGTTTAGTAGCACAGAATCTTCGACTCTGACGTTGCGAGAAAATGACAAAAAAAACGAGGCGGAAGGCAGTAAAACAACAGAGACTGACGGTATTAAGGTTACGACAAATGGCAGCTCTGATGTGCAACCGGAAGTTAAGATTGAAAAGCCTGATAACAAAAAGGAACCAGGAAGAAAACTTTCCAGTAAAAAAGCACAGGAAGATCTAAAGGAAATGATTCAAAATAAAAAATATTCTTATCAGGATATTCTACAGAGAATTTTTGAGATCGATGATTTTACATTTTATTCGAAATTAACACTCGATGAGATCAAATTTCTGATGAGTGGCACAACCGAAGAAAAATATGAGATCGCAGAGCTTTTAATGTACAAATCTGTATATCTTTATGCAGATTATGATATCACAACGGAAGATTTCTATTCTTATCTGTTTCAATATTTTCAGTTCTTAGATGAATGTAATGTTGATCTAAAAGATGAAGAGATTGAAAAGATCGAAAAACAATTGCTTCTTGATATTAATATTTATTATGTTGGTGACAAGGATATGTATCAGAAAGATCTGAATGAATATCTGGAAAATACGACATCACCTTATAATAAGAAGATACAAAAGACTTGTTCTGATTATGTAAAAGCGATGAAAGCTTATCTTTTTGCATTAAAAGAAGATCGTGATAAAAATAAAATCCGTCTTTCTTTAGGATTGAAAGAAGAAACAAAAACAGACCAAGAAGAAGCAACGGAACAAATGAAAAAGACTAGTAATGATTTTAATATTACAGAAGGCTCTTCATTAAAAACATATGATCACAGAGATAAAGATGGAGATAATCTGGGATATAATTCAGGCTCTTATTTCTATGTTCAATTAGTCGATGAAGGTGGGGCAACAACCACAGGTAAAATTAGCGTTTCTGGACGTAGCAGTAGTTATGGAAACAAAGACTCTAAATTATATGGAGTTCTAAGAGATAAAGAAACAACGTGGAATTGTAGTTTATCTTGTAGTCCCAATAATCACAATTTGTCATTAAATCAAACAACGGTAACAACACGAAAAGATGATGTTAAGGTTAGAGCAAAACGTACTGCGGGAAGTGATAAAGGTAAAACAACAACTACTACAAGTTATTTTATCATGAACTTCTCAATGGGATTTACTGTTCATGCACATTATAACTATAGTGGTAGAGATTATGACATCCCAAGTTTAGGAACTCCAATCCGATTTAATACAGATACCTATGCGGCAGCAAATAACGGTACTCAAACACTGGACACTACAGGTACTGTTCACTCAGATACTCCAGAAGCAGGTGGTATTAATGTTCAGATCAATACTGGTATGTTTGGTGTTAGAACATATAATAGTTATCGTTATCGTGGAACAAAGTTGACTTTGACTTATAAAAAACCACAAAGAACATTAGATGTCAATGGACGTCTTGATGGAAGTGATTCAGGTGGTACTACAGGATATGGAACATTTGATGTTTATTTAAATGGAAGTTGTGTCGCAAATGATGTGACGGATTTCTATAAAACTGATATCGCTGATGGAACATCCTATGAAATCAATGATATTAAAGCAACAAATGGAAAAGTCTATAATGGAGTGTATTCAGGATCAGCATCTGGCAGCATGTGCGGTAATCGATCAGTTTATTTAAAATTTGATGCCCCGACATACTATCTCGATATTAATGGAGAATTAGATGGAACGTGGCAGGGAAACTTAGATGGGCTTGGATCTTGTGATGTCTACGTGAATGGTACCTGTGTAGGAGATGATATCACCGATTTCTGGACGCAATATCCAGCAGGCACAAAATGGGAGATCAGAGATATTAAAACCGCAAGTGGAAAGAAATACCGAGGAATCACACCAGGACTTTCTGGGACGATCGGTTCAAGTACAGCAAGTGTTGTATTACAATATACTTCTGGATCGACCTTATCCATTGACCCAAATGGTGGAACATATAAAGGAAGCAGTGGCGTTACAACAGTAAATAATTTATCCCCTGGAGCAACGATTACTGTAGATTCCCCAACAAGGCCAGGATATAAATTTGGTGGTTATGAGAAATCAAATGAAAGCTATCAGTCTTATGCTTCCAACACAGGTTGGACAACAAGTCATGGAGAAAATGTAGGGACATATTCCAGAAGTTATGATGGATCTATAACTTATAATGAAGCTCCCGATGGTGGCTATTATCGAACGAATCATGTATGGCGGGGAATAGACTCTGCTACCGATAATTATAACTACATTTCGTTTCCAACATATACTGCACAAGCAGGACACACATATAAGATCAGTGGAGAAGTCTGGATTAGTGAAAGACCAAGCGGCGGAAGTTTCGCTTTAAATTTCTATCATGGAGATTCTTCCAATGACTGGAAACATTGTATGTGGGGAATATCAGAAGGATGGACTGGTAAATGGGTAAAATTTAGCATAGAACGTACTTTTGATACCACTACAAATGATGCCAGGTTTGAAATCTGGACAAGTAATCTGAAAGGATTGACAGGAAATATAAGCTTTTGGCTACAAGGACTGAAAATCACAGATGAAACCACAGGAAATGATGTTTCAATGACTAAGATCGCTATGGGAGACAGTGATATTAAATTAACAGCTCGTTGGATCCCATTACACTCTACATTATCTTATGATGCACAGGGTGGATCTTTAGGTAGCGTAAAATCAACTGATAATCCGAATAACTATAAAATTGTTGATAACGGAGCATATTTTATTCAGTCTGGGTTAAATACTTCAAGATATCTTCATCAAAGAACAAATGGACAGTTGAATTTAGATAATGCAACTGATGTGCTTACTTGGAATGGATATTCTTCTGATTCGAAACAGACTCTTTGGACATTTGAACGGTATAAAAATACACCTTATTATTACATCATTAATAATTTTAATGGAAAGGCGATGAATTTATCGGGAGATGGACCTGATGATCTAAGCGGAAAGCCAATTGAATTATGGAAACAATATGATGCTAATAACGAAGATAATTCTGATTTTCTTTGGTATTTCAAAGACACAGGAGATGGATATGTAAATATCTATAATAAAATGACAAATAAGGCGTTGGATATTACAAATGGCGAAGATGCAGATGGTGTTGTACTTCAACAGTATGCTCCAAATGGAACAGCTTCTCAGAAGTTTAAATTAGTTAACTATTCACAAGTTTATTTCCCAACCAGAGAAAAATATGCAAACAACAATATCTATATCAACTCTGCAACTCCAGTCAAAAAAGGATGTAAATTCTTAGGATGGAGTACATCAGCAAATGGAAATGTTGTATATCAGCCTGGTGATCTTTATGATGTGAATCAGGATGGTGGAAATGTTACTTTGTATGCTAAATGGGAAAAAGCAAAATATACAGCAACTGTGAAATTAAATGGTGGTTCCTATAATGGAAGTACAAATGATTTTACAATTAGCAAGTATCCAGGAGAAGAGATTAGTATTGGGGCACCTACAAGAAGTAAACATAATTTTACCGGTTATAAACTAACAATGGATAATAATGATGGTGATGCTCCTACTAGTGTGACACAATCTGCAAGTGGGTTTAAAGGAATTATGCAGATGGGTAACTTTACTTTAAATGCACAATGGACTCCTTGGAAACACACAGTAAGATATGATGCAAATGCAAAAAATGACACTTCTGTAAAAGGAATTCCTGCATCTCAGAGTAAAACAGCAAACGTTGATATCAAATTAAGTTCTGATGTTCCTACTAGAAATGGTTATACATTCTTAGGATGGAATACTCAGGCAGATGGAAAAGGAACTGCTTATGCAGCTGGTGCTATTTATAAGAATGATCAGAATGGTGGAACGGTAACATTATATGCTCAATGGACACCATGGAAACATGTTCTTCATTATAATAAAAATGTTCCAACAAGTTCTACTAGTCAGACAGTATCCAATATGCCAGTCGATCAGACAAAAACATTTGGACAGCTTATGACGATCAGTAATCTTGTTCCAACCAGAAAAGGTTACACTTTTGCAGGATGGTATACTCAGTCAAATGGTACTGGAACAAAGTATGATCCTGGAAGTAATTATGCAGCAGATCAGAATGGTGGAACCGTAAATCTATATGCAAAATGGACTCCTTGGACATACAATATCAAGTATGATCAGAATGTAAAATCTACGTCTTCTAGTAAGACGGTAACAGATATGCCAGCAGCTCAAACAAAGACGCAGGAGATCGATGTTACTTTAAGTAGTATGACTCCTAAGAGAAATGGCTATATATTCGCTGGATGGAGTACATCAGCAAATGGTTCTGTGGAATATAAACCAGGATCTAGGTTCACAAAAGATCTTGATTCCAATGGAGCAAGTATCACATTATATGCAGTGTGGACACCTTGGAAACATACGATTCATTATAACAGTAATATTCCAACAAATGCTCCAACAGGTACAACAACTGTTAGCAACATGCCAGGTGATCAGACAAAGACATTTGACGAAAAACTGATGATCAGCAGCAATAAACCAACCAGAAAAGGTTATAATTTTGCTGGATGGAGTACATCAGCAAATGGAGATGTTGTATATCAGCCGGGTGCTGAATATAAAAATGATCAGAATGGTGGAACTGTTACTTTATATGCAAAATGGACCACTTGGAAACATACTGTCACATATGACAAAAATGTTCCAGCAAACTCTAAGAAGACAGATGTAAAAAACATGCCAGGAAATCAGACAAAGATCTATGATCAGAATCTGACTCTGCAGTCTAATGTGCCAACCAGAATCGGTTATACATTTGTAAAATGGACAACAAATAAGGACGGAACAGGAACTGCTTATCAGCCAGGTAGTCAATATTCTTACAATAGAGACAGTGATGGTGGAACTGTTACTTTATATGCAGTATGGACACCATGGAAATACACTGTGAGATATGATAAGAATGTACCTGCTAATTCTTCTAGTCAGACTGTCAGCAATATGCCAGCAGATCAAACAAAAACAGAAGAAGTTAATCTGACTTTAAGTAGTAATAAGCCAAGCAGAAATGGTTACATCTTCAATGGATGGCAGGCTCAGATCAATGGAAAAGCAGTTGATTATCAGCCGGGAGCTACATTATCTTATGATCCTGATGTAAAAGGATCTGTGATCACATTGAAAGCAAAATGGACGGCATGGAAACATACCATTCATTATGATAAGAATGTTCCTGCTAGTTCATCTAGTCAGACCGTTGCAAATATGCCGGAAGATCAAACAAAGACATTTGATGAAAAATTAAATCTGAGTACTAAAATTCCAAAAAGAGAAGGTTATAACTTTGTTGGATGGCTTCTTGAATATGGAACAGCGATTGCTGTAGTAAGTCCTGGAACTGCTTATGAAAGAGATCAAAATGGTGGAACATATGTTTTAAAAGCTCAATGGGAACCATGGAAGCATACTGTACATTATGATGCAAATGGTGGGGACCAGAGCAGTGTTCCAAATGACCAGAAGAAAACTTATGAACAGAATATGAATGTAGCTACGAAAGTTCCTACAAGAAATGAATATAAGTTCTTAGGTTGGAAAGCATATCATGAATATAATGATAAAAGTGGAAACAAACACAGTGAACTCATCGGTAATTATCAGCCGGGTGCATCTTATAATTATGATATTGATGAAACTGGTCAATATGCTGCAGATAATGGAGAATATAATAAATGTGGAACTGTAACAATGAAAGCTCAATGGGTTCAGCTTTACACAGTGAAGTATGATGGAAACCAACCAGCGATCAAAGGTGTTACTGTCACAGGTTCTGTAGCAAATCAGACACAGGGACAGGATGAGAGCGTTAACCTACAGAATAATAATTTTAAGAATAACAGCGGTATTTTTAAAGATTGGAGTGTAGGACAGGATGCTTATAAATATGCTGTAAAGAGTGGCACATTTAGAAAATATATTCACCCAGAAGGATATGGTACAACACATAGTACTATGACTCAGGAATTAAAAGATTATACCAAAGACGCAAATGAAGTAGACAGAACTTTGGTGCGTAACTAAGACCCGAAACACAAAAGAGAAGTAGTCTTTTATGATTGCTTCTCTTTTTTTTTGTACGGAAATTTTATATGTGAGAAAGATTTTTTCTTAAAAATCTCATATTTATGGTAGAAAACTTATCAAAATAGGTGCTAAAACTACCATTTTACTAGCAAAGTAGTGTCAGTTGTGATAGTATGATAATATACAAATAAAGAAAATGAGGGAGAGTATAGGTAAAACAAATGAAAAAATACCCAAAATGTTTTCCGGAAAATTTTGAAACAGAAATTTTACCTGAAGGCGCAAAGGAAGAAAATAAATCTGTGTATAGAATTATTAAAAAAGGACAAATTGATCGTGATAGTTTTATTAGTACTTATGAAGAAATGCAAAGAGGATTAATTCCCATCAGAAAAAAAAGAATTAATTTAAAAAATCCGGGATTATATTCAACATCATGCAATATAGAATATTCAGAAGCTAAGTATGCATTAAATATGTTTATGAGACATCATCCAAAAGCATTTATAGCAAAAGGAGAAACAGAAAAAACTTGTGGTCCATGTCAACTAACATCAGAAAGAGAAAATGTAGAAGGAACACATGTAGATTGGTGGATATATGAAGAATCAGATCCACAAAAGTATTTTGGGGAGGTAAAAAATAATGAATAATGTATATTTTGAAAATATCGATCAAGTTGGAAAATTATATTTAGAATATGTTTTTTATGAATTTGAATACGAGCCTATTTTATTCTTATGCACAGATAAAAATAAAAATTTATATCTCTGTTTGTGCTCAGAAATTCGCTACGAACAAAAGTGGATTATTACAAAATGTAATATGGATATATTAAAATTATTATTAAATAAAGAAATAGATATTGCTTCTGCTTTTCTAATTTCAAAGGAGGCAATTATCGTTACAATGGATTTAAAAGGAAATGAAAAAAATTTTAAAATACCAATGTCGAAAATAGATCCTCTAGATTTACCGAAAGAGGGGACTTTTATAAAAGGAAATGAAAAAGCTTTAAATTATTTACTAAAAAAAGAAATAAAAAAAATACAAACACAATTAAAAATAACAATTGACATAAGTTATAACAATGTAATAATTGAAAGGGAAAATAATAGCTTTTATAAAATAAATATGTCAAATAAATATATTGAAATGTATCAAAAAATGTCAGCCTTAAAAAAAGATGAATGGTTAAGTAAAAAACAAAAAAACGAAAAAATGAAATTTAAAGATGCGTATACTATTACTAAAAACGAAAAATATAAAGAAGATATTAATAAAATAGATATCCAAGAACTAAATAAAAAAAATTATTTAGATGCAGCATAAAAGATAACAAAGAAAGGTGTACAAATTATGAAACATAGTGATTTTCAATTTTTAAATCCGTATTTAAAAGAAATTAATTTTGTAATTAATCCAAAATTTGATGTAAATAATAATGATATAGAAATGCAAAACACTTTTAATGTAGAAATAACAAAAAGTGAAAATGAAAATAAAGCAAATGTAGCACTAGAATTAGAAACAAATATTAATAGTGAAAATGCTCCGTTTAAATTGCGAACTGTTGTTGCTTCTGACTTCAAATGGGAAAATTTAGATGATGAAATGGTGAATTCCATGTTAAATCTTAACGCTCCTGCATTATTATTGGGATATATGAGACCAATTGTAGCTAATGTCACTAATTCTTCAAATTTTCCTGCATATAATTTGCCATTTATAAATTTTAAAGAATAAAATCTTATATGTGAAAAATAAAAAAATAAAAATCTCTCATATTTATTATGTAAAGATTAAAAAAGACTCAATAACCTGATGCAAAAAACAGGTTTGAACATACGGAGGGAGAAAGAGTATGCGTAAATTAAGAAAAGTTGTACCATTTGGACTGGCGGTTATGATGTCGTTACAGGGGATCTATCCTGCAGTTCCAGTGATGGCAGATACCGTAAAAGTAGCAGCTACAAAGAAAAGTGCATCATCAGCTACTGTATTAAGCAAAAAAGAACGTGCAAAGATCATGCAGCAGATCAATGCGATGAGTCCAGAAGAAGGATTAAAACTGGCAAAGAAAAAAGGGATCATCAAAGAGGATACGAATACAAAAGAAAGTAATCTGAAAAAAGCAACGGTCAACAAAGACGCCAAAGAGGGAGAGGTTGGATATCAGTTTACTCAGGATCAGTATGTGGATGAAACACATCGTATCCGATATGAATATACAGTAACGGCTGAAGGAGAGGTGTCAGCTCAGTATGTAAAAGGAATTGTATATGACGACGGTAATCCTAAAAAAGAAAATAACAAAGAAGTTACGTATGATATTACAGACGAATTAACATATCCTTCACAGGTTACATTAAATAACACAACTTACAAAGTAACAGATGCTGCAACATTAAATGTAAAAGCGAAACATCTGATCATTCCAGAGGGTGTTGAAACATGTTGGGATTCTTCTACAGACCAATATGTAGAAAAAATGACAATTCCTTCTACATTAAAGAAATTTGATCGAAGTTTTTATGGGCATTCCTCATATGATGATGATAAATCAGAATTAGAATGGAAAAAGAGCTATGTCTTCAAAGGCTATGAATTATCAAATCCTGAAAAGGCAAAGTATATTTCGGTTAGAGATGGTATTGTCTATAATAAAGAAGAAACAGAAATGGTTTCAGCTGCACCATGTGCATTAGAAAAAGACGTTTTAACATTGCCAGATACATTAAAAGAAATTCCAGCAGGATCTTTTAAAGCATGCAAAGGTATTAAAAAGCTTGTCTTTGGTAAAAATATCACATCCATTGGGAACGGAGCTTTTGCTTATTCCAACATTGAAAACGTGCAGATGAACGATAATGTGACTGTTTTAGATGAATATGCGTTTTATTACTGTACAAAATTAGCAAATGTAGACTTATCCAAGAGTCTGACAAAGATTGATGGATATGAGACATTTAAGTACACAGATGCTTTAAAACATATCGATCTGAAGAATGTAACGGAATTAACTGGATGGTACACGTTTCAGCAGTCTGGATTAGAAGATGTGGATCTGTCTAATGTTGAAAGTGTAGATGGAGTCCAGGTATTTGGGTCATGTTATGATCTGAAAACAGTTTACATTGGAAAAAACACTAATCTTTCAAGCAGATTAGGAATTGGATGTAATTGTTTTGCTGGATGCCATCGATTAGAAAAATATGTACAAAAAGAAGCAAACAAAAATAATCTTTATGTAGAAGATGGAAAACTATATGCTTCAAAAATAACAGGATATGTTGCACTTCCTGATGGAGACACGGCGGTAAAAACTTTAACTGGAAAAATTTTATTGGGATATCCAGTTCAAATGCAGAGAAAAGATTCAAAAAATAATAATAAAACATTAAAATTAGATGATGATATTACAGGTATTGGATGTGCAGGACTAACAACTTTTGCTCAATACATTGAAGATGATGATTCAATCACAACTGATGAATATTGTAATAAACTAATTATTCCTTCTAGCGTAAAATCTATTGAACTTGTATACACAATGCCAGAACAAGACTTGGAAATTGATATATATGGTAATGAGATTCCTGCAATTGATAGACATTGTTTCTATTCAGTAAATTCTAAATCTGCAGAAAAAGAAGATGCAGTATTAGGAACAAAAACGATCAAATTCAAAACAGCAGCACTACGAGATGAATTTGTAGAGCATTGGAAAGAACATGTTATGTATATTTATAAAGGAGAAAAAGAAGTATATGATGTTCTCCCAGAAAAGAAAACAACATCCTTAACTCTTAACAAAACATCCGACAAGATCTTATGTGATGGAACTTCTCATGAAATTCATCTGATTGCAAAATTATCTGAGGATGATTGTACCGATGTGGTAACTTTTAAGAGTTCAAATGAAGATCTTGCAACTGTGGATGGCAATGGTGTGGTCACTACAAAAGCAAATGCACATGGATCTGTAACTATTACTGCAACTGCAGGAGATCATACAGCAACTTATAAATTAACACAGACAGGATCAGGGATTGATGTAACAGCAGATCAGAAAACAATCGTTTATAAAGAATGGTGGGAAACAGAGGATCTTTTAGATAACATTAAAAAAAGCATTAATGTAACCTGTGCAGATTGTCATAACAATTTAGGAAGAGATAAAGATTATGAAGCCATTGTCTCTGATTACAAAAAAACTGGAAAAGTAGATGTGACAATTAAGGGGATTAATGCTTTTGAGGGAATGACAGCTAAGACTTCTGTAAATGTGGAATATCATAAGCATGGAGAAGAGGGATACGATATCCGTAATTTATATTCTGGTTATAACTGGACTGGAAAAGAAGTAAAACCGGATGTTCTGATCCGTTGTGCTGATTGCAACAAGGAATTAAAAGAAGGAACAGATTATAAACTGGAATATAAAAACAATGTAAATGTCGGTACTGCAACAGTCAAAGTTGTTGGTATGGGTGCTTATGAAGGTGTTGACCAGACCGCTAATTTTGAGATTGAAGAAGATTGTGGATGGAATGGTATCAAGTATTATAATGACACGTATCAGAATGGTGATCATATCGGAAGTCTTGAATGGAGTGAATGGAGATATAATAAAAAAACTCCATATATCCCTATTGCATGTAATCATTGCGGAAAAGAATTGGAAAATGGAAAAGATTATACGATCACATTCTCTAATACAGATCATCCGGGAGAAGGTACAGCAAAAGTTGTGGGATTAAATGAATATGCAGGGTATGAGCTTAGTTTTACCTATACATTAAAACCAAAAGATCTAAAGGCAGAATCTTATTATAATGGAGATGATCTTGGAACTTACAAATGGACAGGAAAAGAAGTAAAACCAGATATTGGAAAGATCTATGTTCAGGATATTTATGGATCTGTAGTTGATACAGAAGCTGTCGAAGGAAAAGATTATCAGTTAGAATATTCCAACAACATTAATGAAGGAACTGCAACGGTCAAAGTTGTCGGGATCGGAGATGCAAAAGGAACTGTTTTAACTTATACATACCATATTGAAAAACAGCATGGTTGGAATGGATTCAGTGTGACAGGACACAAAGATGGAGATGATCTTGGATCTTATGAGTGGACAGGAAATGAAGTAGAACCGGAATTAAATCTGACATGTAATCACTGTGGAGAAACATTAGCAGAAAACAGAGATTATGAATTAGAATACACAGGAGACCGTACAGAACCTGGAAAAGTCACTGTAAAAGTCATTGGAACGCGTGATTATGAAGGATGGACACAGAGCTTTACTTACACGATCAAGAATAAGACATTCTCATTTGAAGATCATAAAGATGGAGAAGATCTTGGAGCTGTAGAATATACAGGAAGTGAAGTAAGATATCCGATCAGCAATGTGACAGACAAGACAGGAAAAGTATTATCTGAAGGAACGGATTACAAACTGGTTTATTCAGACAATACAAAACCTGGTGTTGCAAACGCACAGATCATTGGATTAAATGATTATGATGGATGTACTTTAAGCTTTACTTACACGATCGTGGATCATGATGGAGAAAGCGGATTCCACAACAACCTTTACACAGATGGAGCTGATATGGGATCCTATGCTTACACTGGAGAAGAAGTGAAACCATCGATTGGACTGATGTACAGTAACTACAACCAGACATTCTTAATTGAGGGTGTGGATTACAAAGTAGAATACAGCAACAATATCAATCCGGGTGTTGCAACAGCAAAAGTCATCGGAATCGGACGTTATACAGGACATGAGATGAGCTTTACTTATACGATCAAGAACAAGAGCTTTGCTGCAAAAGATCACAAAGACGGAGAGAATCTTGGAACTCTGAAATGGACAGGAAAAGCACAGACCATAAAACTTGGAGATATGATCGATCCGATCGATGGACATGTCTTAAAAGAGGAAACAGATTACAAGATCGTTTATTCTGATAACGTTGATGCAGGAACTGCAAAAGCTGAAGTGATCGGATTAGGATATTATGAGGGAAGCAGTTTAATATTCTACTACACGATCGAAAAGCAGCATGGATGGAATGGATTTTACTCTAAAGGACACAAGGATGGAGAAAGTCTTGGAACATTTAAATGGACTGGAAATACGGTCCTGATCGATCCTGATATGAGATGCAGCCACTGTGACAAAGAATTACAGGAAAATGTAGATTACAAGGTAGAATACAGCAATAACATCGATCCGGGTGTTGCAAGTATGAAGATCATCGGTATGGGAGATTACAAAGGGTATGAATTAAACTTTACGTTTGTGATCGAAAAGAAAGCTCCTACGACAACCGAAGATCAGAAACCTACAACAACGACTACGGAGACAAAACCAACCACTGGCACAACAGAAAGCAGTTCTGCAACTTCTGAGACAAAGCCAACGACTGGAACAACTGCAGCTACTACAACAACAACAGAAAGCAAACCTACAACGGAAGATAAGACAACTGCTACAACAGAGTCAAAACCAACCACATCTTCCACAACAACAGAAACAAAACCTGCTACGACAGAAACAAGACCAAGCACAGAAGATTCTTCTACAGCAGGAACAACTGCAGCAAAAAAAGAAACTGCAACAACTGCAGCTCCTGTGATCAGGATCTCTGTAAAGAAAGCTGCGATCCAGAAGATCAAAGCATTAAAGAAAGCGTTTACGATCAATATCTTAAAGAATAAGGATCAGGTCACAGGATACCAGATCAGCTATTCTTACAAGAAAAACTTTAAAGGGCAGAAAGTAAAAGATCTGAAAAAGTTCAAATACAAAAAGATCAAAGTAAAACGCAAAAAATACACGATCACTTCTTACAAAGTAAAAGGACTCAAGAGAAAGAAGACGGTTTATGTCAGAGTCAGAGCTTACAAACAGGTTGGAAAAACTAAGGTTTATGGTAAATGGAGTAGTGTGAAGAAAGTAAAAATTAAATAAGATGGAAAAGGAGTGGCTTTCTTTGGAAGGCTGCTTCTTTTTTTATATGTGAAAAATATTTTTTGTGAAAAAACTCATATTTGTAATAGATTGTGAGGTGGAGATGTTGAAGGAAATTAAAAAAATTGATAAAATGAGTCATAACAAGAAGATCAAAATTGATATGAAAAAAGAAGAAAGGACTAAATTAATGTCATTTTTTACAAGTAATTTATCAGGTCGAGTTAGAAATTTTGAATTACCGGCAACAAAAGCGTTGATGCCTCTATACGAATCAATTGTTAATTCTATCTATGCCATTGATGAACGACAACAAAAAGAAAATACTCTAAATGGTCGTATTATGGTTCATATTGTACGTGAACCGCAACAGTACATTCAGACAGATGGGATTGATGGCAGCATTAATGATATTACGGGGTTTATTATAATTGATAATGGAATCGGTTTTAATGATGCTAATATGAAATCTTTTTTACAATTAGATTCTACATATAGAATTGAAAAAGGCGGAAAGGGCGTTGGTAGGTTTACATGGCTAAAGGCTTTCCGAAAAGCTAAAATTGAAAGCTGCTTTGAAAATGGTGATCAATGGGTAAAAAGAAGTTTTGATTTTATGTTGGGTCAAGATGAAATTAATGATTCATTAATAAAAATTGATGAATTAAAAGATAATAAAACAGTTGTAATATTAGAAGACTGTTTATCACCATATAAAGATAAACTTCCAAAAGGAGGCGATAATGTTGCCACGAAAATCATGCAGCATTGTTTTATCTATTTAATGTCACCAACATGTCCAGAAATTATAGTAGTAGATGATATCAACCAGCAGACTTATAATATAAATCAAATGTTTAGAAATTCTATACAAGAAGAATCAAATCTAATAGAATTTGAAATTAAAAATGAAAAATTTTTCTTACGACATGCAAAAATTATGGACTCATCATTTGATGCAAGTAAATTATACCTTTATGCGAATGATCGGATGGTCCAAGAAATAAATATAGAAAAATATATTGTTGATCTTGACAAAAACCTTTTTCTTGAGAATGGGTATTATTATGCTGGGGTTTTGTCAGGAGAGTTTTTAGATAAAAACGTTGGAACAAACCGAACTTCTTTCATGATTCCTAATATAGCAGAAAATGATTTGGAAATAGGAATGAATGATATTATCTTAAAAACATCCGAAGAAATCAAAGTATATTTATCAGAATATTTGAAAGAAGTAAAGAAAAAGAAAAAAGAAAGAATTGCTAAGTATATAAAAACAACAGCTCCTCAGTATAGACATTTATTAAATTACATGGAAGAAGATATTGAATCTATAAAACCGTATCTTTCTGAGATAAAATTAGATGATGAACTACATAAGATTAAACGAAAATTTGAAAAACAATTAAAAGAAGAAAATGAAAAAATATTAAAAACATTAGAAGTCGGTGCTGTTAATTTGGATTCATATCAAGAAAAATTTGCCAATCAATTTGCTAAGATCAGTGAAGCAAACAAATCATCTTTAGCTGAATATGTAGCACACAGAAAAGTTGTTTTGGAATTGTTAAAAAAAGGAATTCGGTCCAATGATTTTGGAAAATATAGCAAAGAAGCATTTATTCATAATCTTATTTATCCAATGCGGAGAACTTCTGAAGAAATTGAATATCAGGCTCATAATTTGTGGTTAATTGATGAAAAATTAGCATATTGTGATTATATATCTTCAGACGTTCCATTTAATAATGATTCAAAGGAGGGGAGACCAGATGTACTACTTCTAGATAGTCCAGTTGCAGTATCAGACGAAGAAAATACTGGAAGAGAATATGGAACCATCATAATATTTGAATTAAAGCGACCGATGCGAGATGATTATACATCAAGTGATAATCCTATTGATCAGATGATGGATTATGCAGAAAAACTTAAAGAAAATACTGTTAAAGACAAATATGGAAGGACAATAAAAACAAGTGATAATACACAATTATATTTATATGCTGTATGTGACATAACAAATACTTTAATAAGGATAGCAAGAAAATATAATTTTTGTGAAACACCGGATAAATTAGGGATGTATTATTATAACAATGTTATAAATGCATACATTGAAATTTTGTCATATGATAAGATCATTGATGACACAACGAAAAGAAATGAAATTTTGTTCGATAAATTAGGAATATGAATTAAAAATTCAAGACGAAAAGGACAGATTCTTAATTGAGTCTGTTCTTTTTTTTTATATGTGAAAAATATTTTTTGTGAAAAAACTCATATTTAGAATGAAAGGGAAAAAATGAAAGGAGAAAATATGCTTTATATTTTGTATCATTATTATGAATACGAACCTGGAAATCCAGACACTGTACTTATATTAGAAAGTAATAAGACAAAGAAAGAAATTGTAGAAATCTATAGCTCGTTACAATTTCTTTTGGAAACACTTATGGGAAATGACTGTCCATCATTGGATATGAAATGCCTGCAATCTATTTTAATAGATTACTACGGAATGATCAATAAAAAAGATATGATCAAGCCTTCTTCCTATGAGGATGTTGAATTATTTGAAAATTGTTTGCCAGAAGAACAAGTAGTAGAACAAAAGGACGGAACTTTTCGGAATGTATGTATCATTGAACTATTTGGAGCAAGAGAACACTGTTGCGGAGATCATTATCGAGAGATTATGAATCGGTGGTTGCCATATGGAAAACAATTAGAACAATTAAAGCATCGTATTTGTGTACAGGGAACAAATACGTTGAAAGGAATATATCCTAATGTAAAAATAAATGAGGACAAGAAAGAAAAAATTAATCTCATTGAATCTAAGTTTTCAAATTATGAGATAAAATCTTATCAATCTATACCAAGAAATTACGTTGATGAAAACATTATCCGAACTGTGCAGGATCAAATAGAGCAGTTTTCAAAATATTTAGATGAGATCAAGTTGTGTATCATGAAAAATGAAGAAAATCAAGGCTTTCCATTTGGTGATTCTTCTATGGTTGATGAAATGATAAGTTTTAAAGAAGTCGATAAACAGGTAAAAGCGTTAAAGAATGGATTATTCAAACTGCAGGAAGATTATTTTCATCACGAATCTTTTAAGAAAATGAACAATATAAAAAGAGATACAGAGATAGATTTAGAAACAGAACAATTGATCTTAATGTACCCGAAATACAAGCTAAGAGAAATGCTACAACAAGAAGATCATAAAAAAAATATTTATAACGTATATACAAAAGAGCAGATACAAAAAGCTTTAGAAAATTATGACAAAGAAGAATTTAGGAAGAAACGTCAGAAATTAAAATCAAATAAAGGAAGTGAAAATTTTCTTTCCGTTGCTCTAAATACAGAAATAGAATGTTATGGTACAAAGGAAAATTATAATAATATCAGGGAACGCATCAGAAAGGGATTAGAATATTATGGAATTGATGTAAGGGGAAAAATAAAAATCGATGAAAAAGGACGAGATTAATCTCGTTCCTTTTCAATATAAATTTGAGAAGTTTTGTTAATTATGCATGAGGCAAAACATTTGGGATCATTTTTTACCTTTTTATTTTAAAATGTGTATATATCCATTGTGTTTATACACATTTTGTGATATAATAAAAACATGAAGAATCAATATAGACAAACAAAAACAACCGTATCCATGATCAATTATCATTTCGTCTTTTGCCCAAGATATCGAAGGAAGATCTTTCTGATCCCCGGAGTCGAAGCCAGGTTTAAGGATCTAGTCCGTGATATCTGCAAACAGAACGACATCGAGATCCTGGCAATGGAATGTCATGAAGACCACACACATCTGTTCCTCAGTGCGTTACCGCAGTTGTCGATCCCTGAGATCATGCATCTCATTAAGGGAAGGACCTCTCATGCGTTAAGAAACGAATTCCAGGAACTTTCCAGAATGCCAAATCTCTGGACAAGGTCCTACTTTGTCAGCACTGCAGGAAACGTCAGTTCTGAAACGATCAAACGGTATGTGGATACACAGAAAACGAGGTATTAAATGCACACAGTTCAGTTACTCTTAAAGCCAACTACATATGAACGGGCAGAGATCGAACGGAGATTTCACGCGGTCTCTCATATCCATAACGTCTGTGTGAAACGTATGCGCAAACAGATCGTTCTAC
>ENA-OPBM01000324-OPBM01000324.1-human-gut-metagenome-genome-assembly--contig:-NODE-324-length-41486-cov-4.030243_pt1 | contig 41486 bp, 36 predicted proteins | sample MGYA00241069_ERZ501454 | MGnify/ENA primary metagenome ERZ501454 (study PRJEB25962, sample SAMEA2042625) | human gut metagenome | biome: human gut; feature: human-associated habitat; material: faeces... | reverse complement strand
TATTGTCAACTATTTCAATCTAAATTCACAAAAAAAGAATGATTTTTATCACTCTTTTTCGAACAATTAAATTGTAAAGTTTTTTCTTTTAAGAAAATAAACTATTCCACTAACAATTATAATAACAACAGCTCCACCACCTAAAATAAGTAATAAATTGTTTTTTGCTTCTTTATCTGTTTTTTCTTTGTCTTCTTTTGCAGTTTTACCTTTTGAATCTTTTGCCTGTTCATCTTTAGAAGTGGAAGTAATTGCTTTATCGGATTCATTATTATTTCCTTGTAAGGATGTACCTTTAGAAGTTGATTTAGATTTTGAATCTTTTTTGGCTTGTTTTTCTTCTTTTATAGTTCCATTTATAGGTTCTACTTTATAAATGAAAGACGCAGCGCCTTCGGTTTTTAAATCTTTATAAGATACTGAGTTATAGGAAATATCAGTAACTGTTAGTTTGTTTATCTCAACATTAAATGTTTCAGTTTTACTATTACTTTTTACTTTTATAGTTCCAATATTTATTTGACCGTTCTTATTAACTAAGTTATCTGAAGTTCCAGTGGCTATATAGATACGAACTGTATTATTATCATGAGTATACTTCTTAACATATTTTGAAGGTAAAGAACTATCCCAATCAATACCGCTAAAACTAACATTTCCTGTTATCTTTAAAGTCATATCTAAAGCACCGACATAACCATTTGTTGTTTCTAAGACTAATTTAACTTCACCGTTTTTATCACTAGTACGATATAATGTTTCAGCTTGAACTGTTGCCATACCAAAGAAAGCAAGGAAAGCAACTAGGGCTATTAATGTTTTTTTCATAATTACTCTCCTTTCGTACTATCGACAATTTCCATTTTTGGAAGTTCATCGTAAGCTTTCAAATGGCTAATTTTAAGTGATGTACTGGTTAATCTTTGTCCCTCATTAGTTACTGGGTCATTAACACGATATAATTCTGCGCGGATGTTTTTATTTTGCATCTCAGCATATTGCTCTTTAGTTACAGTATAGAACCAATAACCTTTGGCTATTTCATTTACTTCAGCATCACTATTTAATTTAGCAAATAAGAAATTTTCACCATTGAAAACGGTATCTGGATTATCAGCATCTACTAGTAGAATAACATTGAAAGCTGGGTTTCCACGATAATCGCCTTTGAAAATAACAGTTCCGGCTTTGATGGTTGCATCTTTACCTTCGCCATCTAAATAGTGATAATCTTTTTCTAAGACACCAACAGTATCAGCCGATGCATCAACATTATCTCCTGGTGGAGCAATTATATCGATTTCACTACCACTTATACCGCTATTGCCTATGGCTTCTAATTTAACATAAGATATATCACTATAGGTCCAAAGTTGGTCACCACCAGTAGTGCCTTCTTTATCAAAGTAAATAATGTTTGTATAATTATTATCTTCATTTAATTTAAAGTTTCCTGTTTTAGCTAAAGTCCAATTTTCGCGATCTTTACTAACATAAACTTTATATTTGTTAATGGTATTTTCAAGAAGTTTCCCATCTTTTGTTGCAGCACTATATTTGAAGCCTGCAACGTCCATTTTACTATTTAAATCAATAATAATATTTGGAGTAGTTTTATCAGTTGAGGTAATTCTTTGATTACCATTAAAGATAGTTTCTGAATGACTATCAATAAGTTTATTAACACTTAAATCTTTTAAGTTCATATCTGGATTTTCATAATCGAACTCATCACTTTCATTTTTAAAGTTTGAACTAATACTGAAAGCATTTTTATTAATGCTTCCATCATGATTAACCTTAACTTCATCTAATGTGTAAGTTTTAGTATGATTTAAATATTTATCATAAGCAGTAACTTCATAAGTGATAGCTTGATTATTCATCGAACCTATTACATCAGTAAAGGTGTTTGAGGTTGTAAACATAATTGGGGTTCCATTACGTTTTATTTCATATCCTAATATAGCTTCAGGGTTTTTATCAACGTCAAAGCTTAAGGTATAACGTTTGTTTTGACTATCGCCCTCGGTTATTCTGGCATTAACTAAAGTCCCTGGTGCCATTTGGCTGCCTTTATTTAAACGATAACGTCTTGCATCATCATTTAAATACCAAATTGGCCTTTGTTCTTTCTCGTATTTAGCTGCATAAGCTTTGGCTTCATCACTTGGTGTAATTCCCCATTTTTCGAAGAACTCTGTTAAATCTTTGCCAGCAGCTTCACTCGCATACATAACAAGTAAATCATCTTTACTTCCAGTTAAACTTGATGTTCTACTTAAATGATTGATACGAGCATAAATTGAATTAGTATCATCAAATGTGCGGATATCATCATAAGCTAAATGAAGTTGCCAGTACATTCCTAAACTAACAAATACATTCGAAGCTTTACCAACAGTATTTGAGGTTACTTTTTCATAGATTTGATCATACATACCTTCAATACGGGCTTTTTGCTTATCATCATTAGTTTGGGCTAATAAAGAATAGATATTATTAGTTACTTCAGCATAAGCTAATTTTCCTTGGTTAATTTGATGACCAATTTCGTGACTGATACCCCAGCCAAAGAAGCCTGAAGTTGTTACATCGTTATTTTCAACTTTATTCGGTCTTCCTTGCATGAGACCACTAATTGAACCATAGCCAATTCCGATGTGTTCACCACCTGCGTACATGAACGCGCCATCAAACATACGCATATAACGAATGTTAATTCGTGAACTTGGAAGTTTATCACGAGCATCGCTTGGATTTTCAGATAGGCCTTTTTGACGATAGAATAAATTCATCATTTCTTCAAAGGCAGTAACAGAGTTATATAGTCTATCGATTTGACCTTCTTCATCTAAGTTATTCTTAATTCCATTATAAGCAGCAGTAGCTGCAACTGAAAGTAGGCCATTTTTAGTAACTATTTCAGTTGAATTAAGAACACTTGTGCGGGCATCAAATTCTTCACCTTCCTTGTCATACATATCTGGAAGTTTACCTGTGAAGGTTTTTAATTCTTTAATATAGGTTGCTATTTTAGTTTTTATTTCTTTTTGATCAGTTATATTGTGAATATCTAAAACTGGTATTTTCGTTCCACCACTAACTCTGACTTTTATTTCGTTGTCACTTGATTTAGCGGATGGATATCTTAAGTAAACAGAACCACCTCGTTCGGTAGACGTACTACCTATTTTAGGAACATCAATAATATTTTGGCCTTTTTTTAGATTTACAACACTTTGTTTCCATACATTAGCCTCAGCTTGATATTGTGTAAATACTAGTTGTGGTAAAGTACTACTTTTAGTACCAATATAAACAGTAATTGTATCTCCTGCTTGGGCAGCAATACCTAGAGGCTGTAAATCACTTAGTGACATTGCGAAACCTAAATGACTATTTTTAGCATTACTAACGTTTTGATCGACAATTATTGTGTCTTGCAGTGCTTTATCAGTTAGAATATCTTTAGCATAATTTAAATCACTAAGAATTGTTTTTTGCTTTGGATGATATTCACCACTTACTTTATCTTTTGTATTAGCTCTTTTTTCTAAAGCTTCTATTTTTTCTAAAGTAACATTTTCTTTTAATTCTACTCTTAGGTCATCGGCAAACAAGGCAGCAACATCGTCTTCTAATGAATCGTATTCATAGAATTTGAAGTCACGCATAGCATTGTTACCAGAGGCTTGGTAATTAGCTAAGTTAACTTGAATTTTCATAGTTTTAATTGGTTTAAAGGTAACGTTATAATATGTTTCACCATTTGGACTGGTTAATCTTTTGATACTTCCGTCTATTTGATGGCTGGTATTATTTTCATCCCAGTAATTTATTTTGACATAGAAGAAAGTTGCAGTATCATCTTTTGGCGCAAATGATAAATGATCCATATTATACGCTTTATCAAAGTTAAAGATTGGTCCAGCGTTGAAATTGTTAAAGCCACCAGTATCCCAGCTATCTGATTGCCAAAAGGTATCATAATCATTGTCAACCAATGCAAATTCGCTAGCATTATATTTGTTTGACTTATATTCAACGTGTTCAATATGATTAGTTACTTTTCCTATACCATTTGAAGTATTAATTAATTTATAGTTGGTAGTATCTGGTAATATTTTAGCTTTGGTTTTTGCAACAGCGATTTGTGATCTTGAGCCTTCACCTAAATGATTGTTTCCTGTAATATACACTTGATATTCAGTGTCAGATTTCAAATCTCTTAATTGATAACTAGTTCCTTTAACATCGCTTATTTTTTGATAATCACCTTTATCTTTTTCACGATAGTAAATATTATATGAAGTTGTATCTTTCATTTTTTTATAGCTGATATTTAAGCCAGCGGTTACTGGTGTAAGGGTAACCATATCTACAGCTGGTGGCAAGCGATTTGGCTGTGGACTAAAAGTCACTATACTACTGTAATTACTATGCCACTGTCCATTAATAGCGCGAACGCTAACTTGGTATTCGGTATAATTATCAAGATCTTTTATTTCATAAGTCGTATACGTCGTTTGACATGTCCTGTTTTTAACAACTGTTCCATTATTCAATTCTTGAACAACAATTTCATAACCTGTAACATTTGGCATATTATCATAGGTTACTGTTGCTTGTTCACTTCCAGCACTTACTTTTACGTTCTTTGGAACTTCAATTACTGGAACGGGCACTTCTTCATAGACGTTATTTAAAAATTCAACTTTAGCTATATCTACTAAGTTTTTACCTGATGTTTTAGTTACTTTTATCGTAACTTTTTTTACGGCAATTTGGCCACCTAAATCTATAACTATAGTGTTAGGGTTGGCTTTATCGGTAAAGTAATGAATATCTTCATTTAAAGCAAAACTTTTATGGATTGTTTTAGTTTGGCCCTGTTCATCGGTTACAGTTATATCCATTTCTTCTGGAATGTTTGATAGCCCTGTTTCTAGACGAATTTGGCTCATTAATTTAGTTTCTTTCATTCCTAAATTAATTGTAGCTGCATTGCTTTCGGAAATATCATTATTAGTATTTTCTGGTTTTAATGTAACTGTTCCATTATCTTGGAAAAGATTTTGAATGTTACCTTCAATAATTCCTTCAACACTTAAAGTATCACTGGTGATAATAGCACTAGTATCTACTAAATTTAAAGTTTTAGTTTGACCATTAATCGTAGCTGCGATCATAGCAATATCAGCTATATCAATATTACCATCACGATTTAAATCATATTTTTCTAATGATTTAGTATCTTTTTTATCGATATTTTTGATAATAGTATCTATATCAGCATCGTTTACTTTGCCATCACGATTAACATCACCGACTTCGAAAAGACCTTTTTCGTTAGAAATAGATAAACGCTTTGAGTAGTCATTTAAACTAACTTTACTAACGTTATAAGTTTTATAACCGTTACCATATAACTCAACTTCATAATCACCTTTTTTTAAATTATAAATAGTAACTGCATAATACATAACTTTTTCTTCATCGATACCACTGATAATATTACCAGTTTTATCTAGTTTACGAATTGATAGTTCCCCACTTTGATCACCTAATGTATAGGTCTTAGTTGTACTTACACTGATATTATTAAAATCTAGTGTTATTTGATGATTATTTTTGTCTTTTATTTTAAGCCCAATATTTGAATTTTGAACATTGACAATTGGCAAAACAAAGTTAATATCAATTTCTAAAGTTCCTGTTGCTTCAAAATCTTCTAAACTATAGCTTTTACTTTTTTCTAAAGTAGGCTCTATATTTTTTGTTTCCTGTTTAGATTCTAAAACTGGAGTATCTTGCTTTTTGTTTTCTTCAGATGTTTCATCACTTTCTATATCTTTTTCTTTGACTTCTGTTTGATTTTCATTAGAAGTCTCTGAATTATCCCCTTTTTCTTCAGTTACCTCGGTACTAGACTTTTCAATTATTGTTTCAAGCGCCAAAGCGGAAGGCGCAAAAGAATAAAACAGTAATGAAAACACTAGTAAAAACGTACTAATTCGTTTCATTGTACCTAACCCTCCTTAATTAAAGATATCATAACACAACCACCTGATATTTACAACGATTTTTAGACATTTTATGCATCTTTTTAGTAATGATTACTATTTATTTTTGTAATAAAAAAACCTATTAATTTAGGTTTTATTCAAAGAGGGTATCTACAGTTTGTCTTATTTTTTTATCATCAGTTTCAGATCTTAACTCTTGTTTTAAATATGAGTCCAGCTTTTTCATGTTATTATTAAAAGTTGAGTTGGCCTTTCTATACATATTTATATATTTACTATCTTTCCAATTAGGATATTTTAATTCAACCAAATTTATAATTGAATTTATAATAGTTATCTTAAATAGCATTGGACAGTTTTCCCAAGACATAACATTTTCTACTCTAAATAAAGAATGGAGAATATAGATACCAACAATTTGTTCAGGATATAAAGTGTTGACACTCTTAATTTTCATATTCTCTTCAAACAAATCGACAATTGTTATTATATCTAATATTTTCTTTGTTGAACGCTTAAAATCAGTAGCAGTGGTATTATCATCAATTCTATAATTATAGACAGATTCGTTTAAATAAACTACCTTATTGGCGATAGCAAGTAAAACTGGAACTACCGCTAAATCTTCCCACTTTAAATTTTCAGGAAAACGAAAGTCATCAAAAAGATTTTTTTTGAATAATTTATTGCCTACACCAGGAATTTCAATTATTATAAAATCCTTATTTACTTTGGGGTCAATTATTGCAAATTGATTGATAAACGGCCACCAATTGGCATTGTCTTCAACAACTTTATCATCACTTATTAATGTGAAATTTCCTCTTATGATATCTGCATCATTTTTCTTAGCTAAATTATACATCTTTTCTAGTGTATCGTTATATAAGAAATCGTCAGCATCAACAAACTTAATAAATTCTCCTTTTGCCAAATCAAGGCCTTTATTTCTAGCTGCGCCAACGCCTGTGTTTTTTTGCCTTATTATTCTTGTTGGAAAACTGTTAGCTTTTTGAAATTCTTCGGCGATATTTAAACTATTATCGTTAGAACCATCATCAACTATAATAACCTCAATCTCCTTAAGAGTTTGGTTAGAAATTGATGATAAACATTGTCCCAAATGTTTTTCTTCATTGTATACGGGAATAATAACACTTATTTTGATCATAATATTCTCCTTTTTTAAATTGTATCAAATTATTAGCATTAAATCTATAGTGATGTATTTAATTATACAAACAAAAAAAGGCCTAGCTTTAGACCTTTATTTAATTTCGATAAGTTTCTTATTTTTATCTTCATCGATTTTTGGAATAGCTATTTTTAATACTCCATCTTTAAATTCAGCTTCGATGTTTTCTTCATCAACATCGCCAACATAGAATTTACGTTCCATAGTACCATAAAATCTTTCTTGACGAATGATGTTTTTTTCTTCAGTTTGTTCTTCTTTCTCTTTTGTTGCTTTAATAGTTATATAACCATTATTGCATTCAATTGAAATATCCTTTTTATCTAGTCCCGGAATATCAGCTTCAATATGATAGATACCTTCTTTCTCGTAAATATCACATTTCATTGTGTCAAAGCTGGATCCATCCATGAAGTTGTCAAAAATATTATCCAAATAAAATTTTCTAGGTAACATGCTCATTCATATCCCTCCTTCACATTATAAATATATCATCTTTTTTAGCACTTGTCAATAGCGAGTGCTAAAGAAATGAAATTTCATTATTTATAGTGTGAAGTAATGTTAAATATATACGACTAATCTTTTATTTGACTTTCATTTAATAATTTATCTTTAATTAATACAATTGTTCCGAGCATAAATAAAATTCCAGTAACAATTAAAATATATTCAATTTTAACTACGTCTGCTAACGGTCCATAGATTACCATAGCTAGTGGCATAACTGTTCCGCTTATAATAGCAATTAGGGAAAAGATTCGGCCTTGTTTATCGGCATCTACTTGTTCTTGGAAAATAGTGGTAAATGGGGTATTAATAAATGGCATAGTAATACCGCATATTCCCATCCATATTAAGTAAACAACAAAGTTAATAGGTATACCTAATAAAATTGCAGTAATTCCGCATATTAGGCATCCAAATCCAATTGTCTGAATGCGGTTTTTAAAGCCTCCCCAAGCAGCAATTATAACACCGCCTACTATATTTCCAATAAAGAATACAATTTCATTTAAAGTAAGATAGAAAGGATCGGCCCCAAATGTTCTAGTTACTAAAAGTGGAGTTAAAATAGATAATGGCGCAATTAAGAAATTAGCAAGTAATAGATATTTAATCATACGACCAATAAATTTATGGTTTTTAGTATATACAAGTCCTTCTTTAATTTCAGCAAAATAATTAGCTTTTTCTCTTTCTTTTTTCTGATAATTAACTTTTACAAAAGAGAAGATTGAAATACCAATTATCGCTGTTATAACATCGATTAAGAAGATATATTGTAATTCAACGCTTGCTAATAAAGCACCACTTACTGCTGGTGAAACAATTAGCATAACTGATTGAATAGTTGTATTAACACCGTTTACACGCATCAATTGATCTTCAGGAACAATTTCAGGAATAAATGAAGTGGTAGTTGGCATTTGAACTCCACTACCAAGAGAACGAATGGCTAAAACAGCGAATAATAACCATAAAGCATCATATCCTAATGCAAATGAAATGGCAATCAGTAAAGTAGCCACAGCTATACTACTGTCGGCTAAGATTATGATCATTTTTTTATTATATCTATCAGCCCATACGCCAGCAAATAATGAAATTAAAACTTGCGGGATAAAGGCACATAAAGTCGCAATGGTCATCATTATTCCAGAACCAGTTTGTAAGGTTATATACCAAATGATGGCATATTGAACTAATGACGAGCCAAATAGAGATATAGCTTGGCTTGTTAAAAACATGCCTATTTTCTTTTTCCAGTTTTTCATAAATACTCCTTTATTAATATATTTTCGGTGATGGTTCTAAGTCTTTAGTTGTTCTAAACTGATATTCGGCAGCTAGAAAAGCTATAACTAAACCAACGATTAAATTGGCAATTGGCATATTAAAGTTTAGTAAAGGCAAAATGTTATCAGCAATAACAAAGGCTCCACTTATACTAGTTGAAATAATTATAATTGGCCTTGTAAACCAGACTCCGAGCATACCCACGATGAGGCCGGCTGCAATACTTAAAATTGTGCCTAAGGTTCCTGCTTCGATAAAAACGTTACAAGCGGCATAGGCTAAGACAAAGCAAAGTACAAAAATGCCAGCCAAATAAAGTTTAAAGGCTAAAAAAGCAATTAAGAGCCCGGCTAAAATTGAGACAGCAAAGGTTACAAAGCCTTCCCCTAAGGCGCTAGTTAATCCAGCATTACACAAATAATAACCAATACCAAATCCAGCAACGGCAATTAAAAGTTTGTTAAGTCTAAAGCCAAAAAGGCAAGTTATTGCAGCAATAATTACAGTTGTTATTATAGTAGTTGTTAACATATATTACTCCTTTATAATTTATTTTCTTCTTTTTTGCTATCACTTGTAACCATTGTTTTTAAGGTTCCAAGTAATAATTGTTTTGAATGTTCATCAACACTGCTTGCTTCTTTTATCATCGCAGATATTTGCGGGAACTTTAATTCTTTTAATTGATAGAAATATTTGATTTTACTTTCCTTTAGAACATCAAAGAAGGTGTTTATCAATTGTTCTTTGTTTTTTTCATCAGTCTGTTCTAGCCAGGTGTTGACTTGTTTTTGCATTTTTACGCTAGTTTTTGATTGTTTCCCAACCACGAGAAATCCGCCAAAACAATTCCATGAAGTAAGGTCATGTTGCTGAAGACCCATCTCTTTTGATTTAATAACTTCACAATCTTTGGTGTTTAGTAAAAGAATTCCAACTAGGCTATCTTCAGGCATAAACATTTTTAGTTTGTCAGCCATTTTTTTGTACTTAGCAGATTTAAATTCTTTTGGTAAAAATCCTGGGCCATCGTTATTATATACGGTTTTAATTTTTCGATATAGACTACTATCTATTTCCATAACACTGGCCATTGCTAAATTACCACCTTTGGAATGACCGCCAACATAAATTGTTTTATCGGTAAATTTAATGGTTTCTTTTAAATAATTAGCTGCCAATTCTTGAGCAGTTACTGGATATTTATATGAAAGATCAAAGTTTTCTTTCCAACCAATTAAGGAATTATCTGTTCCACGATATACAACATAACAAATTCCACTGCCCATTCTAAGAGTTAAAGCACTAAACTGGGTTTGATCATCAAGAATAGAAACAAAATTAGAAAATGTTGTATCTTTATATCTTTGTCCGTTAGATATTTTTTCTAGTATTTTAATTGCTTTAGCGCTTAAAGAACTTGGATCGTTTTTTTGTTTACTTCGATTTTTAACTAATCGATTAATTTCTTTAATATTAATGGTTTCTTTACCCATTATATGTTCTAGCGGAAGATACGCTAAAGTAGAACATATAATGTTATCCATGTCATTCCATGAATACTCTTTAAATGAAACATTATTATAATAATCTAAATAATCAAAAACTGTTTTCATGTTAGTCCTCCTTTTAGTATAAACGGTTTCTAACTATCATTATAGCAGAAAATATTGGATAATTGATAAAGAATGCTTATATTATGACAATTTGTGGATAAATCAAATAGGTGTTTTTATAGATTGAACATAAATTATAAATAAGGAGCATGATAAAATGGTTATTATTAATGATACAACGGTGGTGGTCACAACCTCGGCAGAACTTAAAACAGCATTAGAGGGTTCTAATCAATATAATTATATTTACTTTGGGGCTAATATTACTTTAACTTCAGGAATTACAATTAACCAAAGTAAAACTAAAGTGACAATTGACGGAACATACAATGGGATTACATATACTTACACCGACATGAAAAGTTCGGGTACTGGCGATACTATTTCTGTTAGAAATAAAAACGTTAGTTTAGTGACAGTGAAAAATCTAAAAGTTGTTGGCTACAACTATTATGGTCTTATATATGTGGTTGAGGATAACAATTTAAAAGATGTGGTCATTGAATATAATAATGTTACTTATAACGGACCACAAATAACTTTTCATCCAGCTGGATTATCACGTTATATTGACTGCACGATTAATATTATTACCGCTTATAATACAGCCAATGAAGTAGCTGAATGTAATAGAATTGAGATTGGTGGTACAACAACAATTACTCATGCATCTACTGGTGATACTATGTTTTGGTTTAGAGGAAGCACTACACCATATTTTAAAATTTTAGAAAATGCGATAGTAAATTTAACTAGTACTTACCGAGAATTATTCTATGGTGTTACTAACTTAAGTTTTATTGCCTTAGCAAATGCGAATTTCACTTTAACAAGCCATAATGGGATGCAGTATGGAAGTTACTCGACAAACAATGTCTTAATCGACAAGTGTGCGACAGTTCGAATTACGCAAACTGCACTTAATGGGACTTTCCCAACTTGGTATTGTAATGGGCCATTTGTCATGAATGAGAATTCTTCTTTATATATTACGGATAATTACACTGCAATTACGGCAGTAAATTACAGCATTTGTTTTGTATCTACTAATGCTTCTTTCACTTTAAATAATCCCAAACGAATAGTTATTTATAATAGTGGCGCCAATGCTATTTTCTCAGCAGCAACCACTAATTTTAGTTTTCAATATTCGAGAATTAATTTTTGGGAAAAAGCGGCGAATATAAGTACGGCCGGCAGTATTACTGACTTGCCACTTTACTCTTGGTATAAAGTAAATAGTCTTTCAACAGTTACAGGAACATTAACCAGCCTTGTAACAACACTTAGTTCGAATAATTATACGGCAGATGAACTTAAAACTTTGCCGGCCATAAGTAATTTTAGTTTTCAGGGTAAAAAGGTTATTTCAATCGGTCAAGGAATTTTAAATATCGATGCTATTACTGACAAATCAATGGTTATTAAAGGTTATGCTGATCCTTTAGCTTCTGTAATTATTAGCTATAATACTACTTCAAAAACAGTAACTGCTGATGCGAATGGATTATTCAGCCTAACTTTAGATAATGTTCTTCCGGTTGGAACAATAATTAAATTTACCGCAAATGTTAAAAACAGTTTTATTTATCAATCAAAGAGTATTCAAATAGTTTATGCGGGAGAATTAACTTTAGATTCAGCACCAACAGTTATTACTTTTTCAATGGTTCCTTTTTCTACTAATCCAGTTTTATGTTCAAGGGCTGGAGAGGTAATTATTAAGGTGACTGATTCTAGGGCTGTAAGTAGTAATTGGAAATTATATGCAGCTATTGGGCAGAATTTAACATCTGATAATGGTTATGTTTTAACTAATTCTTTGGTAAATGTAAATAGCGATAAAACTATCAATGTTTTATCTAGCGTACCAACTTTAGTCTATACGGGAGCTAATAATGGCGGAACGACAAAGGTTACTAATGTTAGTTGGCCAAGTGATGAAGGAATTATTTTAAGAGTTGCGAATGAGCCTTTAGAAAATGGTGAGGTTTATAAATCCAATATAATTTGGACAATTGAAGAATAAAAACCACTTATTTTAAAGTGGTTTTTACGTACGCCAAAAAGGTGTATCACAGCCTTGATAGCTAGTTTGATTTTTAATAATACTATACACTGTAACTTCGTTACTAAATAATGTAATGTTTTTAGATGTTAATTCACAGTTGCTTTTTAAAACAAAGTATTCATTACGCTTTTTTCGTAACTTGAAACGTTATTGTCGAAGACCCATTTGCGGCAATGTCGGCTAAGTTAACAGTTAAAGTATTACTTGCGGTATCAAATTTATATTGTGCTTCTGTAGCAGCAGTTCCATCGATAGTAACGCTGTTATTTACAAAGCTTACTAGGGTTCCATTTAAAACATCAGTTACTACTGGGTTACTATATGTTTCAGCAGCTTTATTATCAACGGTAATGGTATAAGTTAGTGGTCCCCCTGCCCAAGAAGTTTTATCGGCTGTTTTGGTAATAGTAAGACCTGATACTAAATTTACAACTACGGCTTGTGACGTTAAAGCAGTTGGTAAACTGTTATAAGTTCCAGTAGCTGTAGCAATATTGGTTAACTGACTATCCATATTTTACCTCCTTACTTTAAGATATGCAAAGAGGGGAAAATGATTATTATAGTTTTTGACAATTTGGACAATAGTAAATTGTCCCACCTAAATAACTTTCCTTTTTTATTTCACTATAGCAGTGGTGACATTTGTTTTTATAGGTGTTTTTACTTAATATTGTTTTATATCCGCCATTTTGGCCATAAATATCTTTTTCGGTATCACGTCCACCCTGCTTTACCATTGTCTTTATGGTTTTAATTGCAGTTTCATATAAATCTTTTAATTCTCTTTCATTTAAAGTGTTTATTTTTCTTTTAGGATGCATTTTGGCATTATATAAAATATCTTGAAGGCTACCATTACCAATTCCAAGGATTCTTTGTCCTGTAGCTAAAAAGGCTTTTAAACTAAGTTTGGCTGTCTCGTCATTTATTAATGATTTAAAATAGTCGAAGGTAAATTCTTTATCTAAAACGCCAACTCTAGTTAATTCTAAATTATAATATTCATCATCGTAATTTTCATTTTTAGAAAATACGTTAATCGCACTATACATGGCGGTTGTAACATTAAGGAATGAGCCATCGTTAAATTCTAATAGTAGTTTGCTTTTTTCAGGAAGATCTTTTCTATCTTTGTAGTAGCGGATATTGGCACCATCACGCATTATTAATTTATAATCTTCTATTTCAATTTCAACATAATAATTACGGTCAATAATATCAGTGACTTTTTTATTAACTAAATAATTTTTATATTCTTCTGGGTCACCATAATAAAAGGTAAATTTATGATCGGTGAAATTGCCACCAACATTGGTGATTGCTTTTCCTAGGATTTCTTTTCTTAGTTCTTTAGAAACATTTCTAGTTTCAGGTATTTCTAACACATTATTCACTCCTTTCATTTAGGGTTTCAACATATTTATAGATAGCTGAGTTTTCGCTGAAATCTGGTTCAAAAAGGTGATCAATGATGCCTAGATTATTTAATTCTATATACTCTTTAGTTTTTGTTTTAGCGATAAATATTGTTTTTCCGCCTAAAGAATGAACGTATTTAAAAGCGGCTTTATCGCTAAGTCCATCACCAAAATATACAATTATTTCGTTTGTGTTTTTTACTATTTGGCTAATTATTTCGGCTTTGGCATCATCAGTTACTATAGTGTTTATTCCTATATATTCGTCATTTTCTTTTTTTAAAGTTGTTCCATAAACTTTAGTAAGAAATTGATTTACTTTAGTTTTTTCCACATAATCTTTAAATCCAGAGGTGACTACATAATGTTTTATATCATTACTTTGAAAGTGATTAAAATAATCTAATACACCTTTATTGAATTTTACTTTGTCATAGCCTTTGCATAAATTACACTCATTTAGTTTTAAATTATTTTCTTTTATAACTTCGATATAACTTGTTATATAAGCATCAACAAAATTAATTTTTCTTTCTTCTTTTAATTTTTTTATTTTGGGCAATAGTTCTTCGGTTGAGCATCCACAATCTTTTAGAATTTCAAACTCAGGTAATGGATTTGTAGTTAATGTCCCGTCAAAATCATAAATTAAAATCATTTTATTCACCTTTTTCTTTAATTAATTATATCACATTTAGTTGCTTCCGGGAAATATAACAGTATTATCGGGTTAGGCGAAAATGGTCAAATAAAATTACCAATTTTTTCTGCGTCCAAAAGTGACAATTTTTGAAAAAGGTGATTAACAAATTTAATTATGTGTGGTATGATTTAAACGGTTGGAGCGTGAGAATATGAAGTGTGGTTTTAATAATGATGTTTATGTAGAAGTACAAAGTAAAAAAATTAAAGAAAAAATTAAGCAATTTGACAAGTTATACTTAGAGTTTGGTGGAAAGTTATTTGATGACTACCATGCTAGCCGAGTATTACCAGGATTTGCTCCTGATTCAAAAATTAAAATGTTATCGGAATTAAAAGATATTACAGAAATTGTCATGTGTATAAATGCTGGCGATATTGAACGAAGAAAGATTCGCGCAGATTATGGTATTACTTATGATATGGAAGTTCTAAGATTAATCGACGAATTTAAAGCTTTAGGCCTTACTGTCAATAGTGTAGTTATCACTTTATATAAAGGTGAAGAAAGCGCTAAAAAGTTTAGAAATCAATTAGAGAAAAGAAATATTAAAACTTATATCCATACCCCAACAGCAGGATATCCAACGGACGTAGATATTATTGTTAGTGATGAAGGTTATGGGGCTAACGCTTATATTGAAACAACAAAGCCTTTGGTAGTTGTAACGGCTCCAGGTCCAGCAAGTGGAAAATTAGCAACTTGCTTATCACAGCTATACCACGAGTATAAAAAAGGTATTAAAGCTGGTTATGCAAAGTATGAAACTTTTCCAGTTTGGAATTTACCATTAAAGCATCCAGTTAATGTCGCCTATGAAGCAGCAACTGCTGATTTAAAAGACGTTAATATGATTGACTCCTTTCACTTAGAAAAATATGGAATTACTTCAATTAATTATAACCGTGATTTAGAGGTTTTTCCAGTTCTTAAAGCAATATTAAACAAAATTACAGGAAGTGATATTTATTATTCGCCAACAGATATGGGCGTTAATATGATTGGATCTTGTATTGAAAATGATGAAGTAGTTGCTGAAGCTGGCAGACAAGAAATTATTAGACGTTATTACAAGGCTTTATGCGATGCTAAAACGGGAATAGGTGACGAAGAGACCGCACAACGTATTAAAATATTGATGAACGAGCTTGAAATCGATCCTATAGAAAAAAGAGCAGTTATTACGGCAGCCAATGCAAAAAGTAAGAAAGAAGATCTACCTGTTATTGCCATTGAACTTCCTAACGGAAAAATTGTTACTGGAAAGAAAACTGATTTGTTAAGTCCTGCTAGTAGTTTAATTTTAAATGCAATTAAAGAATTAACTAATATTCCGGATGAGGTTTATTTACTAGCGCCTAATGTTTTAGAACCTATTTTAAAATTAAAGCCTAAAACACATCAAGAATCACGTTCCTTAAATCTAGAAGAAGTTTTAATTGCTTTAAGTATTTGCTCTGTTACAAATCCAATTGTGGAAAAAGCTTTGAAAAAATTAGAAAAATTAGATAGTTGTGAGGCTCATGCATCATTCATGGTTTATAACGGCGATTTAAATACCCTTAAAAGATTAAATATTAATTTAACATGTGAACCAATCTTTTATTCAAACAATCTTTTCATGAGTGAATAAAAACTCTTGCATTTTTCGACAAAATGTGATATGATTTATTTGTAGTTAGTTTTAAGTAATTAGCTTTATGATGTAAGTTTTATTACTGGCCTTCATTGGTCAGAAAAACAGTTCGAAGTTTGAACTGTTTTTTTATTGGTTTTTTTCGGATTTATAAAATTTACTATTGCATTGGTTACATATTATTTCAGCATTATAGCTTTTTAGTTTTTTAGATAGGATTGTGAATAATGGTGATTCATCGTTCGGACAGCAAAAACGATTTTTTATAAGGGCAAGGTCTTTGGATTCAATAGCTTTTTCTTCTTTATCGATAAACTCTAATAAACAGCTACCTTGCCTACCACAATTACATTCAAAATCTAATTTAAATTTATCATATGTACTATAGCATAAATAGCCTATGTTTGTTTCACAGTTAGTACAATACATCCAACCACCATAATTAGCAGCTAATCGCATATTGTTTAATTCCTTATTTTTTAATATTCTAGTCATTTTATCACCTACATTTATTATAACAGAAAACATGATACTTTTAATATCATGTTTTTTTTAGTTAGCATTTCTTTGGCTTTTGACATTCTGGTTTACAAGTTTTATATCTTATCGGTTCGGTCACAGTCCTAGATATATTATTGTCAGGATTGGGATCGGGAGTAGTACTTGAAACAATAGCGGTATTATTAATTAAATTACAGGCGTTTTCATTAACTAGCCCTCTAATTAAAACTTGAATTGTTTCATTTATAGCAAGACTACCTAAATTAAAGCTTCCTGGCCATCTAGTAAAGTTAATGCCGTCTAACGAAAAACTACCATTGCTTAAAGCTGACGATAGAATATCAGTTAAAGTTACGTTTTCAGCAATACTTGGTCCAGCGTTTGAAACGGTAATTGTATAAGTCATAAGGCTTCCGATTGCAGCTATTCTAGGTGCACTTTTAACAACTGATATATCAGCGGTACTAACAACTGGAGTGATGACTATTTCTTCATCATCAATATTGTTAGTGATATCAGGATCCGGTGTTGGACTCATAACAAGTGCATTATTAGCCAAAATGTTTTTATCAGTTTCAGTTAATGTTCCGCGAACTAATATTGCTTGCGTTTCGCCCTTAGCTAAGTCGCCAATATTAAACGGATTTGTTAAAGATTCCCATGTTGTCCCCCCATTTAATGAAATCTCAGGGTTTGAAATTTCAGGAGGCACTATATCATATAAACTTATTGTCGTCGACGTGCTTGGTCCAGCATTATTGACAATAATATCATACATAACCATATCACCAACTTTAACTGGATTTGTTAAAGCATTTTTGCTGATTGAAATATCTGCTGACGGTGTTACTGGAGTTATTTCTGTATCAGTATTATTAGATAGATCAGGATCTGGTGTGTTGCTGGCAACAACAGATGTATTTACAATACTATTAGTAGTTGTAGCAGCTACGGTTCCTTCGATCAATACTGTAATAACTTCTCCAGCACCAACACGACTAATAATATATGGGCTAACCCAAGGTCTAAAGGTAATGCCTCCATCGACTGAAAATACAGGGTTTTCAACACTAACAGGAACGGCATCGATTAAATTTACATTGGTAGCATCACTTGGACCATTGTTCGTAATGGTTATTGTGTACGTTAATGGGTCACCAGCTTTAACTGGACTTGGCGATGATGTTTTAGTAACAGCCAAATCGGCAGATGTATTAATTGGTGTATCTGTATCATCGATATTGTTACTTGGATCAGGGTCTGGCGTATCACTAGTTATAGTTGCTGTATTAGCTAAGTTATTATTTAAAGTACTAGGATTTACTGTTCCTCTGATTAAAACTTGAACTGTCCCTCCATTTCCTAAATTGCCAAGATTTAAACTTCCCGTCCATGGGCTATAATTTACTCCATCTAATGAATACTCTGGATTTAAAATATCTTGGGCTGTATTATCAGTTACAACAATGTTTTGCGCATCACTTGGACCATTATTTATAATGTTTAATGTATATGTTATTAAATTACCAGCAATAACTGGATCAGGACTAGCTGTTTTTGTAATGGCCAGATCAGCAGCGGCGTCAACCCCAACAATAGCGGTATCAGTATTATTAGATATATCTGGATCTGGCGTATCGCTTGTTACAGTTACATTATTAATAATCGTTGTATTTGATACACTGTTAACTGTTCCTCTGATTAAAATGACTTGGCTTTGACCATTCACTAAATTACCAAGATTTAAACTGCTTATCCATGGACTATAATTTACTCCATCTAATGAATACTCTGGATTTAATAAAACTGATGGAACATTATCTTCAACTATAACGTTCTCAGCTTCACTTGGGCCATTATTTACTACTGTTATTGTATAAATTAATGGGTCACCATTAGTAACTGGATCAGGATTCCCGACTTTAGTAACTGCAAGGTCAGCGGAAGCGCTTATTCCAACAATTACTGTATCAGTATTATTTCCTGGATCTGGATCTGGCGTATCGCTTGTTACAGTAGCAGTATTAATAATTGAGCCTGTGGCGTCAAGCGCGACAACGCTTCTGATAAAGACACTTAATGTGTCACCACTTATTATATTGCCTAAATTTATATTTCCCGGCCAAGAATTATAGTTAACTCCATCTAATGAATATTCTGGATTTTGTAATTCTGGCTGAATTATGTCTTCTAAAATAACATTTTGAGAATCACTTGGACCATTATTTGTTATTTTAATTGTATAGATTAAAGTTCCTCCCGCATTAACAATATCACTATCAGCGGTTTTGGAAAGCATTAAATCGGCTAATGTTTGTACTGGCGTATCATCGGTATCAGTATTGTTTCCTGGATCTGGGTCAGGTGTTGGTGATGTTACAGTTACAGTGTTTTGAATGTTACCTTGAGCATCACTATTAACAATTCCCCTAATTAAAATTAAGAAAACTTCTCCTGGTGATAAACTACCGATAACTAAGTTTCCTGACCAAGGATTCCACGTACCCCCACCATTTATTGAATATTCAACATTGCTTAGTTCTGGTGGAACATTATCTTCAACAAGAACATCGGTTGCTGCACTTGGTCCAGCATTTGATACTGTTATTGTATAGGTTAGTTCCTCCCCACTAATAACTGGTTTTGGGCTTCCAAGTTTAACTACTGAAATATCAGCTGAAGCTTCAATTGGAATTTCAATCGTATCGGTATTATTTCCCGGATCTGGATCAGGTGTTGGCGATGTTACAGTTACAGTATTTTTGATACTTCCTTGTGCGGCATGATTAACTGCTCCTCTAATTAAAATTGTTCTAATTTCACCATTTGTTAAATCACCCAAGGAATAAGTCCCTGGCCAAGGATCCCATGACCCTCCCCCATCTAGTGAATATTCTGGGTTATCTAATTCAATAGGAATCGCATCAATAACATTAACATCAACAGCTGTATCTGGTCCGTTATTTACAACGGTAATTGTGTAAATTAGCTCTTCTCCGGCGATGACAGGATTTGGATTTCCCATTTTAGTAACTGCAAGATCAGCTGATACTGCGACATCTAAAATATAATCTTCAACTTCGCCATCACTAGCAGGGCCGACACTTCTATCATCTTGAACAGTAGTTCCAGAATTTGTTAAGTTATCAGTAGTTAATCTAAGTCTAAGGAATGTTGATCCTGAGCTTACAAAGCTTCCTGCTGGTACATTAAATACTAGCGGGATTGTTTGCAAACCATTTGGCGGAACAACTGTTGTCACTGACTCGTTTTCTTCAAAAAGGCCGTTTTCATTGAAGTCTATCCATCCATATAGGTTGGCATTTTCTCCGGTGTTATTAGTGACTTCAACCAATAAGGAATAAGTTGTGTCACTGGATGATATCGGAGTTAATGGCGTGGTTAGTGCATCATCTTGGATATCTAAAATTAGATCATCCCCTGTGGCAGTCGCATTTTGGTATGCATCACTTTCGCTAGTTATTAAATGACCTAAATATAGGCCTTCCCTAATTTGATGTCTTGGTCCATTATTAGCAAGTAAGGTGTTATAGTCATTAGGACCATTACCTGGGCTAACATCAGGAGCATCACCAAAGTCAACATTAATAGCTGTATTTGGGCATATTGTTCCATCATTATTAGATGTAATTACCGTACTAGAAAAATAAGTACCTGTAGCGTTATTACCACTAATTGTGTATTTATAAATATTGCCATCGCGATTACTTATAGCAAAAATATCGCCACGAGCATCAATGGCTTGCGCACCAAATGGACCGTTAGTAGCACCTGTTGTGATAAGATTTGTCGTCACACCGGTTGTTGGGTTAATACGCGCTAAAACACCAGTACTGGTTACTCCATATAAATTACCATCTATAGGATTATACGACCAATCGCTAACGTTTACTGCTGGATTAAGGGCCACCCCAAAGTTACTTGTTTGTTCAAGGTACCCATTAGTTGGGTTAACTAATTTCATAAAGGTAGCAGAGTTAGGTCTTAAATCAATTGTATAAAATCTAGTTCCATCATTAACAAATATGTATAAAAAACCATTCGTATCAAAAGTTCCCGTAGTATACCCATTAGTTGGTAATCCTGGAGGATTTGGTTTTAAAGTAATGATGTTGCCAGAATCGTCTACTCTGACAATACTATTGGTCGTTTGATTATATCCATAAATATATGAATCTAATGGATTATATCCAATAGCGTTGACATAGTTTGCTGGAATTAAAGCTGTTTTAAGAACTGACTCGCCTGTTACAACGTTGATTTCGTACCAATTTGAAGGATTACCAGCAAATTGGATAAATGAATCTGTACATGCAACTTGATTATCTATTGTGTCATGGCTAAAATTGTTATTGCCGATGGTTGTATTATTATTTATTTGAGTTTGAGTTACAGTTAATGTCGTCTTTCGCGGGCCATTTGACATCGTAAAGCCTGAAGGCTGCGTGAAGTTGGTTGGCGGACAAGATGAATTAATGTTCGTAACAGTTTCATATATGGTATAACTTCCAGCTTGCACTACTGAAAAAGAATAGTCACCTAAACTATCTGTTTGCGTTGAAATACAGCTTTGGCTAGTACTATTATACAAAGTTACATAGACATTTGGTATTCCGCTTTCGCCACTATTATAAATTCCATTATGATTGGCATCATCAAAAACTTTTCCTGAAATAATTGCTGCCATATATTTCTCCTTTCTAAATTTCTCATTTTATTATATTCGCCGTAGACAAAGGTAACAACTATTAAAACCTATGTTATTTTAGGATTATGAATGTTTTCCACAATAAAAGAGCTTTTCTATAAAGGCTCTTTTTTTAACCATAAATTAATTTTTTCTTTTAATGCATTTAAATAATTTTCATTTCCTTTGTTTTTATTCATTAAATAAAAATGCATACTGCCATTTATTAAACACCACTTTAACTTATTTTGATTATAAGTTCCTATTTTTTTATAACCTTTTAAAAAGTCAGTAATATCTTTATCATTCCTCATAAAGGTTTGTTCTGGACGCAATATTAATGCCCACGCAATATCCTGTTCTTTAAAACCTCTTCCGGCATATTCCCAATCTAAAATTCCAGATATCTTGCCGTTTTTCCACAGGATATTTCCATAGTGAAAGTCACCATGAATAAAAGTGTCATAATCTATCTTTAGAGGTTTGTGTTCGATAAGATAGTCTATTACTGATCTTTCCCACTCATCCAAATCTGGATAATTTTCTATCTTAGGGTAGTCATTGATATCACGTTGGCGTGCTTTCTCCCACTCTATATTGCAATTGTGGATTTTTGCCAGCATTTTGCCGTATTCAAATAAATGCCTCGTTTTATCAGCAGGTAAATTGCTTTTTAGTAAATAGGATAATTTATCACCATTTATTTTTAGGGTAGCAATATATGTATATCCTCTAAATTTACCACTTTCTAGTATTTTTGGAACCGGGAATGTTGTTTTTATATTTTGTAAAATTTTTATTTCATTAGAAAAATTAGCAAATTTGCCACGTTCACTCTTTAAAAAAAATTCAATCATATGTTCTTTGTAATACCCTTGACATTCAAATACATCATTACCCGCTGGAGGATAACTAATAACTTTTAATAGCTTTATATTACTAAAGGGAATTTTATTTATATCAATTAAACTTTCCCGCCATTTACCCTGAACTTCACCCATAAATACATCCTTTCTTAATTTAAAATAAATTGCTTATTATTTCCAAATTCAAACTTACCATTAGCGGCCAGTTCAAAATGTTTTTTAGCAATACCCAAATCCACTAAATCAAATTCATAATCATTAGGTACTTTAGCATAAACAATGCTATTTTTGTATTCGAACATTACTTTTTGAGAATTTCTAGCGCTTGGGGCTAAAGTAACTGCTTTAAGTCCTTCAGTTAACCATTTTGGAATAGTTTCAGTATCACTAATAAGTCTTTCTTTAATGCTTTTTCTTTTATTACTCATAGCCTTTCTGATCATTTTTTCTTTTGTGGTTTCAGCCTTAACTTTTCCAATTACGATCACACATATTAATTCTTCAGTATTTTCTATTTTCAGTTTGTTTTTATCAAATGTTCCACCAACCCAGCAAGTTCCAATGTTTAAATTAGTTAAATGCAAAACTAGTTCTTCACCATAGTATCCAATTTTTTCTTTAAGATCTTTATCTTTAATGTCACCTTTCATTAAAATCAATGATTTAACATTATTAAATAAGCCATAACTTTTCTTAAAGCTAGAAAAGGCTTCACTACCATCTTCTAAAAATTCCATAGTTAAACTAGATTCTTTATTTAATGTTTCTATATAGGAGTTAATTTGATTAATCTCTTCTTTTGAGAAACTAAGCTTATCAAATGTTCTTCTAGAAATTCTATTTTCAATCGCGTCTAACATTTTATCACCTATAATAAGTATAACAAAAAACTTGATATTTTTGTATCAAGTTTTAATTAAAAGTCGAAGCCCTACTGAATTTCTCATGGCCGCATAGTTAAACGGGTTACAAACTTTTTTTGTTTTCCTTAAAATCAAGCTTATATTTTTCTAAAATGAATTGCTAAGCATCCATATTTCTTTACTTCATCATCAGTATAATAAGGGGTATCATCTACTACTGCCTGAGGATTTTCATATCTATCTTTAAAATTTTTATCAAAGGTAGCTGAATACATATCTAATAAATTTTTATAATGTTTCAGTTCTTCAACAATTACTTTTATAGTTTCAATCTCATCGGGTCTTCGATAAAAAGTAATAGTATCTCCAACTTTTATCTGTTGGCGCTTTTCATCATTTAACCTATATTCTATATTTTTAACACCACTACTAATCATATCAAAAGGTTCTTGATGTAATCTCATATCATGATTCATATAAACCTCCTTTCCCTAGCTTTATTTATCTTTAACGGAACATACATAATTATTTTATAGACGATGGAATAATAAGGTGCTCCGTATATTTAAAAAAGTGTAAAAACTTTTCAAATATTTAGAAAGTAATAAATGAACTTTTTCAAACGCAAACAAACACCTAAATCATATTAAATTTAAGTGTTTATAAATGTGTACTTTTCTAAATTTTTATCTATATGATATTATTTTTATATATTATAAACATCGCTAATAATAATAAAATAATTACAATTAGTTTAATTAATATATCTTTTAAATTATAATACCATAGCATAATTCTACATACTGCCCTCGTAAATAAATTGAAATCTGTAATTTTTATTTTAATTATATCTAATTCATCTACTTTTTCTCCCGTAAAATCGTATTTCATTCTGCTAATGATTCTGGCAATCAAAACAAACATTCTAGAAAATTTTATCTTACTTTTTATGTAATCTAATATACTTTCTTTTGATTTAATTGGATTTTCTTCTTCTATTTCAATATTATCTGTTTTATTCCTATACAAATACTGCATATATTCTTTAATAGCCTTAATTGTTTTAGGGGAAGAATAAATATAACTTTCCTTTTGAATTTCAGTTAATATGTCGGTATCATTTTTATTTATTTTTTTATCTTTACTATCGATTGCTTCTTTGTAAGCATTTAAAATGTTGAAATTCCCCATAACAAGACCACACCAAAATTTCAATACCTTTTCTTGAACATTAACCTCTTTTTCTTTGAAATATTGTGTTGTCAGGCTTTTCTTAGTATTTCTAGAAGTTAATTTGGCAGTAACATATGCAACAACTATTGTAACAACAAATCCTAATATTTTTATTCCATTATCAGTTAGCATAAATTCTTTTATTTCATCAAACATAAAATCACCTAATATAATTATACATCAAATAATGTATATCTCATAGAATATGGAGCTTATTTCTTTATTTCTTCTAATCGTTTATTAACTTTTTTAATTGTTTCTTCTCTCATGGCTTTTGCCATTTCCTTTTGTTCTTCAGTAATTTCAATATGACTAATGGTTTCTGCATATAAAAATGGAGTAGGGTCAGTAATTCTAAATAGGTATTTATCATTGTCACATAAATCTTTATATCTATTTTAACTCCAAAAGTTGGAGCAAATTCACATATGGCAGAGCCGAAACCTTGAAGTCTGAACTCTCAATGTTTTTTATAAGAGATATTGTTATCTCTTGCTCAACTTGGTTTATATTAAATATTATAACCATTTTATCCTCATATAGCAATATCCTGTTGACTAAAGTATTAATTAAAGTTTTCTTGTAATGAAAATTAGCAATGCTTCCTTTTCTTAATTTTTTTAAGAAAAACTTAATCTCACTAACTGTTACATTAATAAACTTGTTCTCTTCTCTTGTGATACTTGTGGATAATTGTTTAATGGCATCTTCTAATTTAGATAAATCTTCATAGAATGTTTTTCTGATGCTCTCAACTTCACACTCATAAATAGCATTTAAAATATTATTCCTTTTCTTATCTAAATGTTTATAGTTGCTCTGCATACTTTTTAATTTAGTATCATCTTGACCATCGTTAATAATTCTAACAATCTCTTTAGCAACATAATCAATATTTTCTTTTGTTAGAAAGGCTTGTGTTGTGTTTGCTACTAAATCTTCAATATAATCTTTTTGAATTGCTTTTGTGATGCAATCTTTATTCTTACATTTATAATAAGTATGAAGTTTTCCTGTTTTGGAAGTTCCTGAATAACCTGTCATATATTCTTTACAACATCCACACATAAGTTTAGTTGTTAATAAGTATTCTGTCTTTGCTCTACATCTAGCAGGCGCCATTCCATTCTTTGTTAATTCTTGTTGAACTTTTTCAAATAAATCATCTTCAATAATTCTTGGTATTCCTCCAGGAGTTTCTACATCCCCATATGAGTAAATACCAATATATTTTTTGTTGTTTAGTATTCTACCTAAACTGTTTTTATTAAATTCTTGATTGTTGGCAGTCTTACATCCTAGTTCATTTAAATACCTAGTTATAGTTGCAAGACTTTCCCTATTTGCATACATCTCAAATATCTTTTGAACAATAGGAGCAGTATCTTCATCGATGGCATACTTCTTTTTAATCATTGGCTTTCCACTTGTATTAATTTTTAGTTCCTTTAAGGTAAAACCTAGAGGAACAGTTCCACCATTATAATAACAGTTATCTGCATTAATCCCCATTCCTCTTTTTACCTTTTGTCCTAGTTCTACGGAATAGTATTCAGCCATTCCTTCAAGAACACTTTCCATAAGTATCCCTGATGCATCTTCTGTTATGTTTTCTCTTGCTGATAAAACTCTAATTCCTTTATCTTTTAGTTGTTTCTTATAGATAGCACTATCATATCTGTTTCTTGCAAATCTGTCCAATTGATACACTAATACTCCTTGAAACAAGCCTTTCTTAGCATCTGATATCATTTGTAAGAATTGTTCTCTGTCATCTTTTGTGCCACTCTTGGCTCTATCAATATACTCGTGAGTGATAGTATAATTATTTCTTTCTGCGTACTTGCGACATTCATCTAGTTGACCATCAATAGAACATTCGGTTTGATTGTGTGAACTATATCGTGCATAGATTACCACATCCATTGATATCATCCTTTCTAGGATAAGTTTTCTTCTTATCTTCTAAATCTTCTTCCTCAATAATGAACTTGTTATATTCACTTATGTTATCAATTATCAACTTCTTGACTTCATTTATATCGATTGCTTGTGCAATCATTTTTAATTGTTCTTGGTTTAATTCCATTTCTTTCGTTCTCCTTCTTCTTAAATCTCTTCGAAGAGATTTATATCTTTTTTATTTGCCATTTTAGGCGCATTATAACTACATTGTTTTAAATCATATATTTATTTACATCTTGCCATTAAACAGGTTCTGTACCTATATAATAGAGTTAGAGGGGGCTATCAGAAGTATTTGAAAAGTCTCGTTAGTAAAATTCCTGATAGCACTCTAACTATTCGTGTTGCATTAATTTTTCTTTCTTGAATCATATTTAGAAATTAATCTTTTTAACTCTAAAATAACATTCTCATTATTTAAACGGTATAGTTTTCTACGACCATCGTGAGTATACTTAATTTCCAATAAACCTAATTCAACCATTTTATCTACAATCGGTTTTGCTTGTCCTTTAGATATTCTAATATCTCTTTCAAACAAACTATAACTTAATTGTAAGTATCCGTCCTCATCAAGTCTTTCATTACTTGTATGAGTAATTCTATCTATTTCACTTAATAGAAGGGCAAAGTTAATACCATATGTTTGAATAAACATTTTGCTTAATGTAAGGTGGTATCTTCTTCTCACTTCCATTTCTGAAATTGATAAAGATATTCTTGGTAAATCTTCCATTTTATCCATCCTTTCTTTTGAATTTTTTAGGATGAACTTCGAAGTTCTGTCTTTGGAAGGAATAACAACTCTTTAATTAATTCTTGTAAGCATTAATAACTCCTAAGAAGGTATGAGTTATATATTCCAATTTGTTATGCATAACTACACAAGGCGTCCCTTGATGACTACATCTTATCATCGGTTTTCCTGATAGTCCAAAATTTTACTAACTTTCTTTCACTTTTTGAAAAGTTTTTTAAAAAGATGTCAATGTAGACACCTTCAAACAACTCGCTGCTGTTATATATTTGCCGTTACCGTTGAGAAGTAGTAACTTTATTTTGATAGTTTTTTATTAATGGAATTAATTTGTTTTTCTGTAAAGTTATAATTGATGGTTTCATCATACATTGTATCAACACATTCTTTTGATACTTCCAGTTCAAATTTTTTCAAACTTAAAATTCTTGCTTGGCTTGTACTATTAGAATTAACATTTGAAGATTTAAGATTGCCATCTCTTAACCAATAATAATCAATTACTTTACCTTCAGGAGTTAATTCCTTTCCAATGTACATAACATAGTCAGAAGATACCATAGCACCATAACTATTTGTTGCACCAATATTTACTTTTGCATAATCTCCACATATGTGAACTTCTTGAACAGTTACAGAAGATGGACTTTTAAAATCAGACTTAGAATTAGAAACAGCAGTATAAATTTTACTTTCTACATCACTTAATCCATTTGAACTAACAGCCACGATCAAAACAAGTAATAGTAAAGCTCCAATAACACCACAAACAATAAGAATTTTTTTATTTTCTTTCATAACATTTCCTCCACTTTTTCTATTACTTCTATTTTATATTTTATTATCACAAAAGTCAACGATACATCGCTAAATGATGCATCGTTATCTTCATATAATAAGTGTATAGGAGATGGTAGGATGAAGATAGCAGAGGCAGTAGCAAAAAGGATACTTAATTTGTGTGAAGAAAAAAACATAAGTATAAATAAATTAGCAATTATGAGTGGATTAACACAATCGACTGTTCAATCAATTATCTGTGGAAAAAGTACAAATCCTAAACTATTAACAATAGTTAGAATTTGTGATAGTCTAAATATAAAATTAGAAGATTTCTTTGCAGATAAATTATTTGATGGTTTAGATATAGAATTATAAAAGCGATGAGTTTAAACTGTTTGTAACTCATCGCTTTCTTGTGTGATTGTTTTATTTTTTATATGATATTCAATATTATTTTTTGTACAAAAATCTACAACTTGCTGTGCTAAATCATTATAGTATTTTTTATATTCTTTATATTGTGAAACTTTTTTATTATAATGTAATCTACCAAAAATTATTTTATCCACAAATTTTAAGGCATTTAATATTTCCGAAAAATCTTGTTCAATAAAATTCGGTGTTGGATACGGTTCTATGCTTACCCAGGTATTAAATCCTTTACTATGTAGATAATACAAACTTTCAATTCTTTCTTTGTATGGAGCCGATCCTGGTTCCATTTTTTTTCTAAATTCTTCATTCAATGATATTAGAGTAATACCATAACTATTTTCTTTTGATGATTTATCCAATACCTTCGGAAGAACGCCTTTTGTTAGTGCAGTTAATGGTATATTGTATGTACCAACTAAATCTATAATTTTTAGAGATAAATTGCAAATATCCTCATAACCGTACATAAATGGGTCTGTTGTAAAACATAAATGAATAGTTTTAATTTTGTTTTTTTGTTTTGGTAATTCCTTTTCTAATAACTCAATAGCATTATTTACTATTACAGGTTTTAACCATTCTTCGTAATTTTTAACTTTGCCAAACCTTCTTGCCATCATAAAAGCATAACAGGGATATAAGCATCCGTGCGAACATCCTTGAATGTGATTTATGGTATAATCTCCATATTCAACGCCAGTTTTATACAACAAAGATTTTCGTTCCATAGTACTTTGACATTTCATATTTAACACCACCTTTATTATACTAATTATATCACACTTTATAAACTTAAATAAACCTTTTTATCTCTAGAGGTTGTTAGGAACTTTGCAGGCTTACCATTAGATGTAAATGGTGGTTCTCTTCTAATTTTTATTTTTCCATCAGTTGCAAGTGTAGAAATTATATCACGAATTTTTGATGTATGATAAATTCCTATTTCTTCTATAACTTTTAAAATCACTTCATTTATATCTAATTCAAAAGAGACACTCAATGAAGATAAGATGATTTTTTCAATTCTGTCATCTTCCAAAATATCATTCTCCACTGTTTCTTCAAATAAACACATTGCTCCCTTTTCTTGATGTTCTCTTAATTCTGAATGCCTTTTGGCCATACCATCATTCATTAATAAGAACCCTTCCAAATGATTTGTAGCAAAAACCATTCTATATTTAGGACGATTATTTTGATTTACTCTTATAGGTAAGTTTATTACATATTTAAATTTTGTATATTCTTTTAACATTTCACAATACATTTTTGCAAATTTTTTCTCTGCTTCGTATCCATCTAAACTTTTCGATTTCATACTTTTTATAATATCTTGCCAATAATCGCCACCAGCAATAGCATTCATATTATTAATATCATTTTTTTCTTCATCAACCAATTTAATATTTTGTAAAAATCCTTCATCATCAACATCGTCAAATGGTGTATCCATCCCAAGAAGACGGCACCCCTCTCGAATAAAACCAAAACTATTAAAATTTAAGAGTAACTCCACTGAAAAAAAACTTTTATTATTAGCAAATTTGAAATAATCCATTTTAATATTTTTTATACCAAAAGGGTCAATATACAGAAAAACATTTTTTCCATATTGTTTGGATAGTACTTCTACAATTACATTTTCATAATCGTCTGCAATAACTTGAAGATTTGAACAATCCTTTACATTATCATTTAATTCATCATAATTATTCTTTTCTATACAAACAAAATTAACGTCATTTGAAAAGCGACTATTTTCTTTTGCTGTGCTAAAAACATCATATGCTATTAATGGAGACCCTAAAGTACCATCTTTAAATTTTCCTGTTCCTGAAAATGCATCAATATACACTATATCTCTTTTTGTAGAAAATATTTTTGCTGAATATGGTTTTAAATAACACCCTAACAGAGTATCTTTTATTTTTGACCATTCGCGTTTTTTATCAAAAAAACTATTTGTTAATCCTACAGCCATTTTGCACCTCTTTTACTACTGATAGTATATCAAAGAAAAAGGCAATAGTAAAAAGAATACTACTGCCTTAAATATTTTTTAATCGCGAACCCACCCGTAAAACAATATATTGAGTTCGCGTAATGAACACTTGGCAGGGGAAGCAGGATTTGAACCCACGACATTTGGTTTTGGAGACCAACGTTCTACCAGCTGAACTATTCCCCTATTTGCTTACTTCTACATATGATATAATATTATCACTGAATTTTCAGACAAGTTAATTATACCATATACTTACATTTTATTCAATAACTTTGTTTTCTTTCATATATTATATTAGGTGATATTATGATTATTCAAACAACAACCAAAGATCGCGACATGCTGGCGCGTTTAATGAGAGCAGAAGCTGTGGGCGAAGGAGATCTAGGAATGCTTATGGTAGGAAACGTTATAGTTAATAGAGCAATTGCCAATTGTTTAGATTTTAAAAATACTCGTACAATTCCAGAAGTAGCTTATCAATCCCCAGGTGGTTTTTCAGGTGTAAATAGTCCTTTATTTTACAGTAACCCAACAACCTTGGAACAAAATTTAGCTGACCGCGTTATCAGGGGAGAATATTACTATCCGGCTACTAATGCTTTATGGTTTTATGCACCATCCTCTGGCAGTTCTTGTCAAAATAAATGGTGGGGTCAAGACTTGACAGGGCGATATAAGGGACACTGTTTTTATCAACCAGCGGCAGGCGAGTGTAAGGAGCTCCATTAAGAAACAATTGAATATTGTTTTTTTTTATTGGCCGCTATGATTTTAGCTGTTTTTTTGCTAAAATAGTATTAGTGGAAGTGAAGTGGTTGGCTTGAAGAGAGAGTTAGTTGACAAAATTACAAATTACGTATTACTATTTCTAACCTTTTCTTTTATTGGCTATCTTTGGGAAGTTGGAATTAAGCTAGTAATGATGGGAATTCTCGTCAACAGTGGTACTTTATATGGACCTTGGATACCAATATATGGATTTGGGGGACTTTTTGTCTTATTTTTCTTAAAAAGGTTTAAAGAAAAACCTTTCGTAGTATTTATATTGTCTTTATTGATATGTACTTCGCTTGAGTACTTTATTGGCTATTACTTAGAAGCTACCAAGGGTATGCGCTGGTGGGACTACAGTAATTATTTAATTAATATAAATGGTCGTGTATGTTTAGAAGGAGCAATTATATTTGGCTTGGCTGGATGTGTAGTTATTTATATTGCAGAACCTTTCTTTACAAAGCTATTTGCTAAAATACCATACTTAGTTAAAATAATTGTTGCAACTATTTTGATCGCTTTATTTATAACAGATTTTATATATGTTCAAAGTCATCCTAATATAGGAGAAGGAATTACGTTCAATGAAAAAACATAAGTGTTTAACTTATGTTTTCTTTTAGTTTTAAATATATTTCTGTCGTAGCAGCAGATTTATATGGATTAGAATAAAGAATACCTGTAAGGCCGAAGGTTAACCCATTTAATAAATACCAGCCGATGTATGATAAATCAAAAATAAATAAATCCCATTTATGGCCATACATTATTTTCTTTGATCTTGCAAATACTTCTTTGGTTTTTAATTCCGGATTTTCGGCTAGGATATATGGAATCATACGATATTCATACATTTTAATAAATACTCCAACTATGGTAAAAATCCACAAAATTAAATAAAGTGTTTGTAGAAACATAATTTTAACAACATTTAAAAAATGTTTGTTTTTATATGGTTCTAATATTTTAGATATCTTTGTTTTATTTTGATAATGATTATCAATGAAAAATTTGCGACTACCAACCGTTAAAGGATTACAAAGTAATAAGATATAAACCATTTGAAATATAAAAGCAAGGCCTAAAACTAAGGCAGCCCCATATTCAGTTTCAATTGTTTCTTTAACTGAACCAATTAATTTAAAGACAAATGAAGTAGCATTTGAAAATGGCTCCAATATAGTTGTAACAATATTATCGTCACCACCTAGAACATTGACATTAGTCAAATGTTCAGTATTATAAATAACATTTTCTGGTACTTCTCCGTTATTATCATAGCCATGAATAACGACAGCTGATGAACTATATTCACAACCTAAAAAAGCTAAAAGAAAACAAACGAAAACAAATGGCCAATAATTTTTAATAAAGTGTTTTTTGCCAGCTTCTTTTACTTCCGCGCGATTCCACATATTCTTCGCTCCATTCTATTAACATTATAAACTATATTATTTAGCTTTTCAATAAAAGAAAAGAGGAATTTTATTCCCCTATAGTTTTACTAAGTTTTAAGGATAATTCTTTTTCTTTTCCGTCACGGCTAACTGTTATTTTTACTGTATCACCAATATCGTGTTTATAAAGCATGAATTTAAAGTGAGCAGTGCTTTTAACTTTAGTGCCATCGACTTTTAAAATAACATCGTTAGTTTCCATTCCAGCATCTTTTGCTGGAGAATTATCTTCAACTGAGGCAACAACAGCCCCTTCAGTTAAATCATCATCTAAACGTAAATTATTACGGTAAAGCATAGCTGTGTTACTCGCATCATATAAAGAAACGCCGATATAAGGTCTCTTTATTTCTTCACCTTTTTCAAGTTTATCAACACTGGTCATAGCAATTTCAATTGGAATAGCAAAGCCCATTCCTTCAATTGAATCAGTAACTAGTTTCATTGAGGTAATACCAATTACTTCGCCATTAATGTTAACTAGTGGCCCTCCACTATTTCCTGGATTTATTGAAGCATCTGTTTGTAATACTTCCATCATATAGTTACCCTTTGTTTGATCTGAAACGGTAATTGTTCTATTTTCTCCTGAAAGAATACCTTTAGTTACTGATCCCATATATTCGCTATTAACTGGCGTTCCAACAGTAAATACTGTATCTCCTAGCTTAGCTTTAGTACTATCACCAATTGAGGCAATATCTAAAACGCTTTTAGCATCAATTCTAATAACAGCGATATCGGCGTAGCTATCGCCACCTAGATAAGTGGCTTCGACTTCATTACCATTCATATCGATAGTTTTTAAAGAAGAAGCGCCATCAACAACATGGTAGTTTGTTAAAATGTAACCATATTTGCTATCTTTTTTATAGACAAAACCACTTCCTGAACTAGCCTGTTTTCCTTGATTATAGGCCTCAACTACTACGACTGCATTGTAGATTTTGTTAACCGCTTCATTAATAGAATTGGTTTCTTTAATTGTTACATTTTTATGTGTTCCTTCGGTTTGAACATCATTATCTTTGGTAGTAAAATATAATGTTCCTAAAATACCAGCAGTTAAAACAACTAGTATAACAATTATTCCGATTATTTTTTCACGCATAAATTCCTCCTAATCTAAATCAGTGATATCCTCCCAATTAGTTGGAAAACCAATTTTGTTTAAAATAGTTTCAAGTGATGTGGTATCTACTGATTCGTCTAAAATTTCGACTTCAAGTTTTATTTCATCAATCATTTCAGAAAATTCTTCTTTTCTAAGTAAATATTTTAACATTATTACAAGGCTAAATAAGTCGTTTTTTCCGTATTTATACACTTCATCAACTTTTTCTATGTTTAAAGCTTCATGATATTTACTATCAGGAATAAATCTTTGGGTACGATGATCATATAAAATATCTTCATGGGCACAAACATTTCTAAAGTTTGATAATAAAGTTAAATATCGTTCTAAAATTTCACCATCAATTTTATAAAAGTTAGCAATTCCCTGTTTATCATCTGGTTTTAAAATACTATAGAATTCAGCTACTATACCAAACGACAAAACTTTAACTAATACCCACATTGGAATATAACCATAGTTATCAATGTAGTGCTGGGTGGCGGTGTGCTGGCGCCCATTGACTCTAATTTGGCGCCTAACTTTATTTAAAATATCATGCACTTGCCTATCAGCTAGCTTGTCCTGAGTAAAGTTTTTAGGGTTTAAGTAATCCTTATCCCTAAAACCATACTTCTTAGATAATTGGTAACTTATAATTGATTTAATATTGTTTTCGACAATTAAAATGTTTTTAAAGAAAATATTTCTAATTTTACGATCAAAAACAAAAACAGCATATAGTTCTTCAAAAGTTGTTCCTGGCAAAAATACTCCTGGCTTTTTTGGATTCATAAACAAATGACGATATCCACTTATAAAGAAATAATTTTCTCTTAATAATAGGTCTTTAGTTTTTGGGTCATTATCAATAATTAACCCTTTGCCCCTTAATATCGAGATTTGCTCATCGATTGTCCTAAATATTTTACTGGACGATTTTGACATGCTTATCACCTATTATTAATTATAGCATATTTTATCATTGTTTTGTGATAAACATTTGAAAACTACTAATTACTATAATATTTGACAACGGCTTTTCTAACGACTTCAGCTACCTTATCTTGATAAGATCTTTTTTGAAGAAGATATCTTTCATTTGGATTTGATAGGAATCCAGCTTCTAATAAAATTCCTGGACGATTAATACGATGTTGCATATATTTAGTGTTGTTTTCTTTATATTCACGGTCTGTATTTAAATATCTTTTTAGTTCTTCTTGAAATATTTTAGCAATTTTTTCATTTTCAGGATTAATATTATCGTAATATGCCTGTGCTCCATACCAGCTTTCAGTAGAATCAGCATTCAAGTGAACGGAAATAAACATATCACAGCCTGATTTATTTATTATATTGGCTCTTCTTGATAAGTCACTTCGTTTGCGATGATAAGCGTTGTTAACAGCCAAATCATAATCATCATAACGCGTTAGATAAACTGTTGCACCATCTTCTTTTAAAGATTTCATAATTCTTTTACTTAATTGTAAATTTAAGTCTGATTCTTTAATGCCTTTATAATAAGCACCGCTATCGGTCCCGCCATGTCCAGGATCTAAGTATATTACTTTGGATAAAAGTGGTAAATCCTTATTTTCGGCACTAACAAAATTAAAAGCACATAATAATGCGATAAAAGCTAAAAAAACTCCTACTTTATAGTTAAACATCAAATCACCTAATAAAGTATATGTATTTTCTTAGCTTGTAATGAAAAAATCTAGCTTTCACTAGATTTAAGTTTTTCTTCTGTAAAGAGGATACTAATAGTTCCATAATCAGTTGACTTATGATTTTCGTAAACGTCATCATCACAAAAATACATGGTTCGAGGTCTACAATCTTTGGAATTTAAATTTTTCATAACTTCAATAATATCATTAATATGGCTTTTAGGATATAAAATATCTTTATGGGCAACTAAGAATTGTTTAAATGGTAATTTTAATGACTTTTCTAAAGTTTCTAAACAAACTTTTGCAGAATCAGATTCTGGTAAATAGATCCATAAGTCATTGCAGATGGCATCGCCAGTTAAAAGTATTTCTGGTTCTTTTAAAAGTAGCCCAACAGAGCCTTTAGTATGACCTTGAAGGTCAATAACTTCCGCATGAATTCCACCAAGATCGAAAACAGTTCCAATGATTAATTCGTTTATTTTTGGCAGTGGTTTTTTTAAATAGTTACCCGCTTCTTTTTCGGTCATATCGCCTTTTTGAACGGCTTTAGTAACGACTTTTTCTTTAATTAATTGTTGGTTATTTTCTTCAAATAATTTATAATCACCCTTAGCTAAATATATTTCGTCAAACTGGGTGCAGCCTAATGTATGATCTAAATGACCATGGCTAGCAAGAACTTTAAACGGGGTGTCTATCAAAGATTCAATTAGTTGTTTCAAATCATAAACACCATATCCCATATCCCATAAGATAGCTTCTTTTTCGCCTTTAATTAAAGTTACATGGACGCCTTTGTAGTCTTCAATTTGAAAAATATTTGGATATACTTCTTTAATATTCCAATCATGTTTTTGCATTATATCAACTTCTTTCCGGTATTTTTAATTATATGCTTTTTTTTACTTTATTTCAAGTTAAAAACACCTTATGGTGTTTTAGTAGCAGTAATTAAATAACCAATATACACTGTTTGGAGATTTGTTCCTTTTTTACAAGTAATTAAAGTAATAGCAGATTTATTTTTATTGCGTTTTATTTCGACATAGCCAGTTTTTAAAACGTCATAAATATCACCAATAATATATCGATACTTACGATTTTGATAATATACATAGACTTCACTGTTATAGGATAGTTTATCTAGGCTTTTGAAATAAGCGATGTTTGAATTGCCACTATGAGCAGCTAAAATAAAATTACCATTTTGGATATTTGGCATACTGGATCCACTTATTACTTGAATTCCCTTGTCTACCGTGTTTTTTTCTTGGTTGTTTGGATATACTTCTTTTTTTAGGTTAATTTTAGGAATTTCTAAGACAGGGTTTTGATAATAATAATGTTCTACTTTAATAATTGGCTTAGCTACATTGATATCTAAAGTTAATTGTTGCATAAACATAGTTATTTTAATTAAAGTAGCGGCTATCATTTTTAAAGAACGTTAGTACACCAAATTTAATAGAAGCGAAGGGAATACTAGTACTCGGCACTTTAACTATTTCTTTGGGCTCTTCGGTACTTCTTACTTTAAATTTATAATCTTCTTTGTTTGAAAATCTTAGAGCGGCCAATTTTTGTGAACCTTCCATATGGTAAACTAACAAGGTTAAACTATCGTAATTTTTTCTTGTTAAAGAGACTTCCTCTTCTTGAAGTTCACTACTGAAATTAACATTTAACTTATTTCCTTCTTTAGTTATTTGGTGATAACTAGTTTGACCTAGATTAAAATTATCTAGCACTTGATTATCATCAGAGATAGTTAAAGATTGCCCTACTTTACCATCAATTGTTTTATTAACAAATGATGGTATAATGTCGTGTTTTTCAACTAATGATAATATTTCAGCTTTTTCTTTACTAATATCAATAGTATCCCCTCGCCCATCTTTTTCTGTGGTCCAATAGATATCAATATTTTTAATTGCTTGCCAAATTAGTTCTTGAGTGGCAATATAATATTTTGGCGTTTGATGGTTTGGATATTCGTAACCATAGTATCCAATTTTTTCAATTTTCTTTTGCGCTTCGACATTTAAATTAGTTCCATCCCAGTTGGGTTTAGAATTATAAGTTTTCGTAGTTATATCCTTTCCAGGTTCAATGCAATATGCTAACCTATCATCTAAATAAAACATAGTAACATGATTGGAACTGGTTTTGCCATCAACTTTTAAATTAAAATAAATATTATCAAGTCGTTTATAGGTGATCGTTTCGGCCTTGGCCCTTTCTACCGATAAGCTGAATAATATAATTCCTAAAATTAAAACTGCGATCTTTTTCATTTTCTCTCCTTTCTTGCCCCTTTATCTATATCATACGAGGTCTACTTTCTATTTCCTTTTTTTCAGGGAGAAAAAATAAAAAAAGCATTTTTAACAATGCTTTTTGGTTAATTTAATATATTTTCAGTTTTTTTAGACTTAGTTTTTCTTTTTTTAAAGGTTTCATAGACAAAAATTATTATGAAAAGCGTAAAGCCGACGATACTTATATTCTTACCAAGGTTAAAGTTTGGCGCAGTATAGGTAATATCGATTTGGTGGTGGCCTTTTTCAATTGGAAAGCCAATAAATGCTCCATTAACTTTTTCATACTTTGTTTCTTTGCCGTCGACTTTAATTTCAAAGCCTTCATCATAAGGAACAGTTAAATTAAAGTAACCTGCTTCAGTAACGTTAACTGATCCTTTAATTTTATTACCTTTGGTGTTTTTAGTGTCAATTTTAAATTCATCGACAGTATTGTTTAAATTAGATATTTGATTATAGTCTAAAGTATATACTTGAATATTATTAATTGTGTATTCGCCTTTGGTAAATTTAATTTCAAAATCTTTAATTCCATTCGGGCTTGATAAGGTATAATCAAAGGTTTGATTATGATTATAATATTTCCATTCACGGCAAGTCAATTTGTTTTTTACACCATTAATGGTAATTGATGTATCACCCTTGGTACATGACTGCGGATTTGAAACGTGGATTCTAATTAATACTAATTTGTCTTTAACTTTTTTATCAAGACTTAGATTAATATATCCAGGTTTCTCATTTTTAGTTTTTACATGATACATTTTACCTTCTTTATCAATATCAAGATCAATAATTTCTTCTTTTTTAAAACGGGGTTTAGCTTTTTCCATATGTGAAGTTATTGTCTTATTTTCGGCTTTTGGAACAATAATATTATTCATTAATGCTTCAAGTTTAAATGGATATTTTAAAGCTTTATATTGTTCTTCATTTAAAATTTTACTACTTGCATACCCAACAGGCATAGTATTTTCATTAACGTAAAGGGTGTAATTTTTTGTTTTTGTTACCTTTTGATATCCTAAAGGCGGTGTCTTATCGGTTATTAAATACTTAACGCCCATAAATGTTTCAAACATTATATTTTTATTTTCGTGTGTGATAACAGAGTTTCGATATTTAATATTGTTATTAAAGGTATGATAGAAGAAACGGTTATACTCTTTATTATAAGTTGAAGAGTACAATGTTAACATGTTTTGTCTCGGATCTAAAACACGATTAATGTTTTGATCAACACCTTTAATATCAGTATAGATACGATAATAACTATCGTCGTTGTCTAAAGCATATTTTGTTAACTCGGTAATTTCGTCGTTATTTTGTTTTTTATGGGTTTCTTTTAAAACTAAATGATCACCAAAATTTACACTTAGGCAAATAATAAAACTAAGAGTTACTAACGGAATAAACAGTTTCTTTTCACTATGGTGTTTATAGTAATAACTTAGTAAAAAGATAATGAATAAGCCATCTATAATGTATAGAGCCGCATATCCTTTGTCAGCAAAAATAATTGCGAATATTACCGTCATAGCAAACATTGAAAGGATATTGTAAAATGCTAGTTTCTTGGCAATGACACGACTAAAGAATTTAGCAATTACTAAACAATATAAGGGCAATAACGGGATTAAGGCTTTTCCATCTAAATATAAGGTTCCGTTTAAAACATAAACGAAGATATTGGCTGTTATTACAGCAATTAAGGTAATATTTAAAAATAAATTATCTACTTTTCTAAACATTAGATTACAAAATAAAGCAACTACTACGACTGCTGTTAAACCAACAGAATATGAACCATATAAAACATACTCTAAGCCAAAATGAGGTATGACAAGATTAGCAATATTAAGTGGGACATCACCATGAATGCGGCCACTAAGTAAAGCATGCAGTACAGGTAGTAAAAGAATACATGCCATTAAAACGGCAATAATTATTGGAATAGCAAACTTTATTCCGGCTTTGACAAATTCTTTAATATTAGTATTTCGATTTTTTCTTAAATACACATATATTCCATAAACGACAATACCAAATAAAGCACCAACGCTATAGAAATAACTGGTCATTATAATTAAAAAAGTACTGATAATTAATAATGAACGTTTGCCTGATTTAAAATAGTTATCGACACCCATGAGCGCTAAAATGACAAATGGCATGTAGTTCATAAACATGATATGACGATGGCTTTGGAAGATTAAAGGCCCTGCACATAAAAATAAAATTGATACGGTTAAGCAAATACTGGTTTTGAAATTATGATTTTTTAACCATTTATAGAATAATATTACACTTAGTATTCCCATAAAAATACTGCTTATGGTAATATAATCAGACATTTGAACTTGCGGTAACAAATAAGATATTAAAATTATTGGGCTTAAAAACCCGTAGTAGGCAAAGTAGAATATATTTTGTCCGCCACCTAAGTTTGAAGCGAAATTAGGTATTAATTCATGAGTATGATAAAAGAGGCTTCGAAAATATTCAGGAATGGCCCAGTGTTGAACTTCCCAGTCAACAGTAGAACCATATAAATACTTTCCATGGGTAATTAAGAAAATAACAATTAAATATAGTAAAACTAAAAGACCGAGGTTTAGATAGTCTTTTTTAGTAAACTTCCCCATGCTACTGCCTCCTTGTATTAGTTGTAATAGTACAATTAAATTGTATCTTGTTTTTTAGCTTTTGTCAACTGTATTATAATATTTATTGACTGCTTTACGACCATTCTGTACTTTTAACCCAGTCCTCAAATGGATACATATGGCCAAATTTATCATCGATAAATCCTTGACTTTTATATATTGGTAATAAATCTTTTGTTTTTTGTTTTAGGATTTTTTTATCGATGGCTGTTTCTTTATCTAATTTGGTTAAGGCTTTTTTAGTATAGTATTTACCAAAGTAATAAAGTTTGTCATTGGTACCATAAACATCGGTAACTATTTTACTAGTCATTTTATGGTGCTGGTGCCCATACTCACCATTAGGATTATGAGTAACTACTTGCTGCCAATCTTTATATTTTAAAATGGCTTTGATATCCTGTTTAATTTGTTTTTTTTCGGCCTTCCAATCGCTACGTTTATTCCAAACTTTATCAGGATAATCTAGCATAATGACTTTATCTTTTGTATAATCCATAGCTTTATTAATTTCATTAACTCTCGTACTATTGCCACCACAAGTTATACACACTACAAGATAATTATCTTGTAATAGATGAGATCCTCCCCAAATTGATTCATCATCCGGATGCGCAACAATCATGACTTTATTTATGTTTTCAAGATCTAGCTTTTTTAATTGCTGTTTAACGGGAACTTTATTACTTGAATTAGTAAAAAAGTAAACAACAACTATAGCTAAAATTAAAGTACCAATTATGTATAATGCCTTTTTCATAATAATTTCTCCTTGTATTAACAAGTATAATACAGCTACCTTGTATTGTCAAGTAGTAGAGTTCGCTATATGTCAAATTATGTCTTATTTTTGGGGTTTTCTATTATATTATACCCCCC
>ENA-OPBM01000308-OPBM01000308.1-human-gut-metagenome-genome-assembly--contig:-NODE-308-length-43145-cov-3.669111_pt1 | contig 43145 bp, 47 predicted proteins | sample MGYA00241069_ERZ501454 | MGnify/ENA primary metagenome ERZ501454 (study PRJEB25962, sample SAMEA2042625) | human gut metagenome | biome: human gut; feature: human-associated habitat; material: faeces... | reverse complement strand
CAGATATTATTAATTATCGTATCAATTTTACTTATTGCTATTGTTATTTTGCAAAGTGGTAAATCAGCAACTGCTAGTAGCAGTATTATGGGTGGGAATGATGAATTATTTGCTAACCGTAAAGAAAGAGGTAGTGAATTATTTATTACTAGACTTACCGCAGTCTTAGGTGTAGCATTCTTTGTTATTTGTATTGCAATGGAATTTATCGGATAATAGCTGCAGCTATTATTTTTTATGAAAATCACTTATTAAAATGAATATAATTAATAGAATATTAATAGAAAGTAGGATAAATAAATTATGGAAAACAGTGAACGTAATTATGGGGGATTAATCTATACTTCATCATATATACCAGATGTAGATGATGTAACTGAACCTAACGAACCAGATTATGATGCTTTTGTAAATGGCGTTGGTAATGCTTATGATAGCGTGTCTAGGGGTAAATACTCACCGCAGATTTTTGCAGAAGTTGTAATGAATTTGATTGAAAGATATTCAATTCCTTGTTTTGGCTATAGTCAATCTGATTCTGCGGAAACTATGGATGGCGATTTAGCTCAAGATGGACCAACTATGAGTTTAAAGCGTGGTTACTAGATAGTGCCAATTAATTTGTAAAGTAATAGAATTTTCTATTATTTTTTTTCTTTTTTTGGTATAATTTATATTAGGGTGGGAATATGGACATATATGGAGAAACACTTGAAGAATTAGAAAACTATTTTGAGAGTATTGGTGAAAAAAAATTTAAAGCTATTCAGGTATATGATTGGCTTTATAAAAAAAGAGTAAAGTCATTTAGTGATATGAGTAATATTAAAAAAGATGTTATTACAATTCTAGAACGTGATTTTACAATTTCTCATCCAAAAGTAGTAGAAAAACAAGTAGGAAAAGATGTATATAAGTATTTATTTGAACTAGATGATGAATCTAGGGTTGAAGCAGTTTTAATGGTTCATGATTATGGTAATAGCTTGTGTGTTTCAACCCAGGTTGGTTGTAATATGGGCTGTGCTTTTTGTGAAAGTGGAAGGCGCAAGAAAAAAAGGAATTTAGAAGCCTCAGAGATGGTTAGCCAAATTTTATTAGTAGAAGAGGATTTGGACATTAGAATATCGCATGTAGTATTAATGGGAATTGGCGAGCCATTTGATAATTATGAAAATGTTATGAAGTTTATTAGAATTATTAACAGTGGTAAAGGCATTGATATTGGAGCAAGACACATTACGGTTTCAACATGCGGAATTGTTCCTAAAATTAGAGAATTTGCTTTAGAAGATTTACAGGTTAATTTAGCTATTTCGCTTCATGCACCAAATGATGAGCTTCGAAGTAAATTAATGAAAATAAATAAAGTATACAAGCTTGAAGAAGTAATTACGGCGGTAAAAGACTATATTTTGAAAACCAATAGGCGAGTTACATTTGAATATATAATGCTTAGAGATATAAATGATAGTAGAAAATGTGCTTTAGAACTAGCTAATTTGTTAAAAGGAATGAATGCATATGTTAATTTAATTCCTTATAATGAAACAAGCCATATTGACTTTAGAAAAACTAGTGAAAATAAAGTTATGGAATTTTATGACGTTTTAAAGAAAAATAAAATAAATGTGACCGTAAGAAGAGAATTTGGTTCAGAAGTAAGTGCAGCATGTGGCCAATTAAGGTCTAATTATGAGGAGGAAATTTAATGGAATATTCTTATTTAACAGACCCTGGGAAGGTCAGAGACCACAATGAAGACAGTGTGACAATTGTTAAAAATGGTAGTGGTGAAATTTTAATGGCCGTAGCTGATGGTATGGGTGGTCATAAAGGCGGTGAAATAGCTTCTTCAATTGCAATTACTAATATTGGAAAACGTTTTATCAATACTAGTACAGTTGGTAATAAGGAAGATGCAATTGCTTTTATTAAAGAAATTGTTAGCGAAGCTAATATTCTTTTATATAAATATACACAGGAAAATCCTGAAAGTACAGGTATGGGTACAACAATAGTTTTAGCTTTAATTACTAATGACTTTTTACTATTTGGTAACATCGGTGACTCATCAGGATATGTAATTAAGGATGAAAAGTTATATAAGATTACAACTGATCATACTTTAGTAAATTTACTTGTTAAATCAGGCGAATTAACGCCAGAGGAAGCAAAGGATCATCCTCGTAAGAATGTTCTTATGCGTGCACTGGGGGCTAATATGACAGTAGAAATGGATGTATTTGATGTCGAGACAGATGTTGATGGAATATTTCTATGTAGTGATGGTTTAACTAATATGCTTGATAATGAACAAATAGAGAAGGTATTAGATAATGATTTAAATATTGATGAAAAATTGCAAAAACTGATTTTGAAAGCAAATAATCGCGGGGGGACAGACAATATTTCAGTAGCGTATTTAACTAAGGAGGTAAAGTAATATGATATCAAAAGGACAGAAGATAAATGATCGTTATGAAATAATCCGTTCAATCGGTGAAGGGGGAATGGCTAATGTTTATTTAGCCTATGATACAATTTTAGATCGTAAAGTAGCGGTTAAAATTTTAAGAGGTGATTTGGCTGAAGACGATAAATTTGTTCGCCGTTTTCAAAGAGAAGCTATTTCAGCAAGTTCCTTAAATCACCCTAACATTGTCGAAGTTTACGATGTTGGTGAAGATGATGGAAAGTATTTCATTGTTATGGAATATGTTGAAGGAAAAACGTTAAAACAATTGATTAAAAAGCGTGGTGCTTTAACACTTCCAGAAGTAGTTGATATTATGTTGCAACTAACTTCAGCAATTACACACGCACACGAAAGTTATATAATCCATCGTGATATTAAACCACAGAATGTTATTATTTTAGAAGATGGCCGCGTAAAAATAATGGACTTTGGAATTGCGGCACAGCTTAATAGTAATGAATTAACACAAACTAATAGTGTTATGGGAACGGTATATTATTTACCACCAGAACAAGCTAATGGAACTGCGGCAACTATTAAAAGTGATATTTATTCTTTAGGTATTTTGATGTATGAATTAGTTGTCGGTAAAGTGCCATTTAAAGGCGATAGCCCAGTTGAAGTAGCAATCAAACAGATGAAGGAAACAATTCCTGATTTGACATCTGCTAATCCAGATATTCCACAGAGTATTGAAAATATTATTTTAAGAGCTTGTGCGAAGAACCCTAAGAACAGATATGAGTCTGCTTTAGCAATGCACGAGGATTTAGAAACAGCATTAGATAAGGATCGTTTTAACGAAGCTAGAAATGTCTATGAATATCCAGAAAGTGATTTTGATGAAGATGAGCCAGCTTTAGGTAAGCGTACTGAACGTACTTTGAAAAAGGAAGAAGATAAGAAAGATAAAAAATTAAATAAAAAACTGTTAATTACGGGATGTATTGCCGGCGGCTTATTATTACTTTCAATATTTATTTTCTTTATATATCCAAAGTTTATTTCTAAGCCATCTGTAGAAGTTCCTGACGTTTCGGGTATGAGTATTTCTAAGGCGGAGGAGAAACTTGAAGACAAAGGTTTTGAGGTAGCAACGAAGACTAAAAAGGAAACAAGTGATGAATTCAAAGAAGGAAAGGTTATATCAACTGATCCTGAAGCGGGGCGTACAATTAAAAAAGGCACTAAAATAACTTTGATTGTTTCTAAAGGTAGTAAGAAATTAACCATTGAAGATTATACTGGTAAAAATTATTATGAGATTAAAGCTAAATTAGAAACCGCAGGAATTGAAGTAGCAACGGAGAAAAAAGATGTGGCTAATGATGGCAAAACTGAAGAAGATGTTATTTTAGGACAAGATGTTAAAGCTGGTGAAAAGCTTGGTAAAGGTGATTCAATAACTTTAACTATTCCAAATTTTTATACAACTTATCCAGATTTTGCTGCTGAAGGATATAGTTTAGTTGATGTTCGTAATTTCTGTACTAAAAACGAGATTTCTTTAGAAGTTAAATATCAAACTGATAATTCTAAAAAAGACGGGGCAATTATTTATCAAAATATGGTAGCTGGTACGAAGGTAACTTCTGGTTCGACTTTAACAATCACTGTTGTTAAAAATGAGACTACTAATAACGATAATAAAACAGATGAAGATACGACTAATAATCAATAGGGAGTTTTATGCAAGGAAAAATAATTAAACAAATAAGCAATGACTATACAGTCAAAAATGGTGAAGAGGAATACGTTTGTAAGGCTAGGGGAAAGTTCCGAAAAATGGAGGTTTCTCCTTTAGTCGGTGATGAGGTAATATTTGATGAGAAGGATAATTATATTCTTGAAATTTTGCCACGTAAAAATGAACTTGAAAGACCAGTTATTGCTAACATTGATCAGACAATTATAATAACTAGTTTAAAAATGCCTGATTTTGATACTAATTTACTAGATAAGTTACTTGTAATAATCACTTATAATAATATTAAACCAATAATCATTTTTACTAAAAGCGATTTACTGTCAGCTTCAGAACTTCAAGATTTTCAAAAGTATTTTGAATATTATCAAAAAATTGGCTATGATTGTTACATGAGTACGGAATTAGATAAGATTAAAACAATTTTTAAAGATAAGGTAAGTGTTTTTACGGGTCAAAGTGGCGCTGGGAAAAGTACTTTACTGAATAATTTAGATAAAAGTTTGAACATCAAAACGGCTGAAATTTCTTTAGCGCTTAACCGCGGGAAACATACAACTAGACATACGGCATTATTACCAGTGGGAGGTGGTTTAGTAGCTGATACACCTGGATTTTCGGCTTTGGGTTTTGGAAAAATGAGTAATGCGGATATTCGCGATAATTTACCAGAGTTTAATATTTACAGAGTAGACTGTAAATATCGTGATTGTATGCATTATAAAGAAGACGATTGTAAAGTTAAAGAAAAAGTTCAATCAGGGGATATTTTAGAAAGTCGATACAATAATTATTTAAATTTTATAACAAAGAGGTGATACTATGAAAATATCCGCATCATTTTTGAAAATTCAAAATGACAAGGAAAAAATAAGAAAACTAGATTTACTTAGTGATTATATGCATTTTGACATAATGGATGGAAATTTTGTTTCAGCTTCGACTGTTAGTTATGAGGTAATGAAAGAAAATACTAGTGAAATTTTAAAACCTAAAGATATTCATTTAATGGTTGAGGATATTTATAGTTATGTGGATACATATAAAGAATTATCACCGGAATTTATAACTTTTCATTATGAGGTGGCTGATGATGTTCAATCAGTTATAGATTATATAAAATCATTTGGAATAAAGCCTGGTATTTCAATTAATCCAGATACTGAGGTGACAGTATTGAATCCATATTTAGATAAGATAGATTTGGTTTTAGTTATGTCAGTTTTTCCAGGTAAAGGTGGTCAGGAATTTATCGATATTTCGGATAAGTTAGACTATTTAAACCATTATCGTGAAATTAATGATTTAAATTATATGATCGAAGTAGATGGTGGCATCAATGATATGACGATTGAAAAGGTGAAAAAGGCCGATATGGCAGTAGTTGGTTCTTATATTACGGATAGTGATGATTATGAGAGTCAATTCGAAAGGTTAAGGGATGCACTATGAAAAAAGGATTTACTTTAGCGGAATTAATGGGAGTTATTGTTATTTTAGGAATTATTGCGACAATTGTAACATTAGCTATAGATAGTAGTATTAAAAATAGTCGTTATGAGACTTGCTTGGTTCAAGAAAAAAATATTATCGAAGGAGCGAAAGCTTGGTCAGTTGATAATTGGAAAAAATTGCCTAGTTTAGATAAGCCTACAGTGACAATTTCTTTACTTAATGATTTAGAAAAAGGCGGATATGTTGAAGAGGGTCTTATTAGTCCGATGACGCAAAAAGCATATTCTGGAACTTCAGTTAAAATTTTTGTTTCAACTAAGCCGGTAGAGACTTGTTATACTCATAATAAAGGCCAAGCTAATGAGGAGACTGTTTGCGAAAATGTGGCACCAACAGGTAAAGATTATCAGTATGAGGTTATTTATGGAGCTGGAGAAAAATGTACAAAATAAAGGAGAATAGTTATGAAAAAAATAACGGTTGATGGCAATGAAGCTTGTTCTTTAGCTTCTTATATGTTTACGGAGGTGGCTGGAATATATCCAATTACGCCATCTAGTCCAATGCCAGAGAACATTGATAGATGGAGTAGTATGGGGCGCAAAAATATTTTTGGAAGCCCAGTTAAAGTTGTTGAGATGCAAAGTGAAGCAGGTGCTATTGGAATGGTTCATGGTAGTTTGCAGGCTGGATTATTAACAAGCACTTATACTGCTAGTCAAGGGCTACTTCTAATGATTCCTAATATGTATAAAATTGCTGGTGAAATGTTACCATGTACAATGCATGTAGCAGCGCGTTCTTTAGCTACGCATGCATTAAGTATTTTTGGTGATCATCAAGATATTTATGCAACAAGAAGTACAGGCTTTTGTATGTTAGCTTCATCTAGCGTGCAAGATGCATATTATTTAGGTCTGATTAGCCATTTATCTGCAATTAAATCGTCATTGCCGTTTATGCATTTCTTTGATGGTTTTAGAACAAGCCATGAGTTTAATAAGATTGATATTTTAGATGAAAAAGACATTAAACCTTTATTAGATGAAAAAGCTTTAGAAAAATTTCGTAAAAAAGCTTTAAGTATTCATAATCCAGTAACAAGAGGGACTAACCAAAATGGTGATATTTATTTTCAATTGATGGAGTCACGTAATAATTTTTACGATGAAGCAGTAGATAATGTTTGTAGTTATATGAATGAGATTAATAAATTATCAGGGATGAATTATCTGCCATTTAACTATTACGGAGATGATAATGCTGAAAAGGTAATTGTGGCAATGGGATCAGTTTGTGAAGCAATTAAGGAAACAATTGATTATCTTGGTGGTAAGATTGGGCTAATTGAGGTTCATTTATATCGTCCTTTTAGTGTTAAGCATTTATTAGATGTTTTACCTAAAACTGTTACAAAAATAGCAGTTTTGGATCGTACTAAGGAAGCTGGTAGCAATGGAGAACCATTATATCTAGATATCGTTAATGCATTAAGTAAAAATGGTATTACGATAGTTGGTGGACGTTATGGACTATCTAGTAAAGATACAACGCCGGGAATGATTAAAGCGGTTTATGACAGCTTAGAAGATCCTAAAAATAATTTTACAATTGGTATTGATGATGATGTAACTAATTTAAGCTTAGATTATAGGAAACTTGATTTGAAAAATAGCGATGAGTTTTTACTTTATGGCTATGGTAGTGATGGAACAGTTAGCGCAGCTAAATCAATTATCGAATTAATTGGGGATAATACTGATAAGTATGTTCAAGGTTATTTTGAATATGATTCTAAAAAATCGGGTGGAGTAACGGCGAGTCATTTACGTTTTTCTGATAATAAGATAAGGTCAACTTATTTTGTATCTAATCCTAAAGTAGTAGTAATTACTAAAGATACATATTTGGAGGATTTTGATCCAATAAGTAAAATAAAAGAAAATGGAATTTTAATTATTAATACATTAAAAACTGAAGAAGAGGCACTTAAAGCTTTAAATCCGTATAAAAAATTACTAAGGGAGAAAAATGTTAAAGTGTATATTATTAATGCTTATGCACTTGCGCGAAAATGTGGGCTTGGTAATAAGATTAGTATGATTATGGAAAGTGCAATATTTAAAGTAACTGATTTAATAGATTATGATAGGGCTATCAAAGAAATGGAAAAGTTTATTAATGATAAATTTGCCAAGAAAAGTATGGATATTGTTAAAGCTAATATGCTAGGAGTTAAGGAAACCGCTAATTATTTAAAAGAGCTTACGCTGGATGATAAAGAAAGCAATTTAGACTTTGAACTTAATGACATATATGAAGCGATTGCTCATCGTCAAGGTAATTTACTTAAAGTATCAGATTTTAAAGGGATGGAAGACGGAACGGTAACGCATACTAGACCAAATAGTCGTGGTATTAGTGACATAGTACCTAGGTGGTTAAATAGTAATTGTATTCAGTGTGGAATGTGTTCTATGGTTTGTCCGCACGGAGTAATTAGACCTTTCTTACTTTCAGAAGAGGAATATAAAAAAGCCCCTTTGAGCATTAAGGAAAAGTGTTTACCAGCGATGGGAGTAGCTGAATACTATTATATAATTGGAATCGCTTTGGAAAATTGTACAGGATGCGGAGTATGCATTAATACTTGTCCAGGTAAGAAAGGCGAGAAGGCTTTAACTTATGAGAAGTTAGCTGCACTAGATGATTTTGATTATTTAGTTAAAAATGTTACTGAAAAGACCTTAGTTAGAAAAGATACAATTAAAGGAAGCCAATTTAAAACACCAAAATTTGCTTTTCATGGTGCTTGCGCTGGTTGCGGAGAAACGGCGTATATTAAATTATTAACACAATTATTTGGCGACAATTTGATGATCGCTAATGCAACAGGGTGTTCATCTATTTATGGTGGCAGTATACCAGATATACCTTATTCAGTGCCTTGGGCAAATAGTTTATTCGAAGATAATGCTGAATATGGTTATGGGATGTTAATTGGCTATGAGACGGCCAGAAGTCGTGTTAAAGAGTATATGGCAAAACATGACGATGAACTATTTACTAAATGGCTTGAAAACAGTAATAATTATCAAATTACTAAAGAAGTTTACGATAATTTAGATTATGAAAAACATCCAATGTTAAAAGAACTTAAAAATTATATTGTGTCACGCACTATTTGGGCAATTGGTGGTGATGGTTGGGCTTATGATATTGGCTTTGGCGGCATCGATCATGTTCTATCAAGTGGAGACAATATAAATATTTTGGTTTTAGATAGTCAAGTTTATTCTAACACTGGTGGTCAAGCATCAAAGGCAACGCCTAAAGGTGCGGTAGCACAGTTTGCTAGTGATGGTAAGAAAAACAATAAGAAGGATTTAGCAAGAATTGCTATGGGCTACCCTAATGTCTATGTGGCGCAAGTTAGCTTGGGCGCTAATATGATGCAGGTAATTAGAGCTTTTGAAGAAGCTGAAAATCATGACGGCCCTTCAATTATTATTGCTTATACACCTTGTATTTCTCATGGAATTAAAGGTGGAATGAAAGAAAGCGTTAATATGGAAGCTTTAGCAACTAAATGTGGTTATTTTCCAACTTTTAGATATGATGGAGAGAATTTTACTTTGGATAGTAAGAATCCTGATTTTGATTTATATGAAGAGTTTTTGGGTAATCAAACTCGTTATGCAATGCTAAAGGCTGTTAATAATTCTAAAGCTGATGATTTGCTTTTAGAAAATAAGGAAAACGCTATCAAGCGATTTGAATATTATAAGAGTTTAACTTCGGAAAAATAATTTTCGAAGTTTTTCTTTTTTAAAAGGAAATCTGAAATTGATGTGGTATATTAAAAATAAGGGATAATGACAAGTAGATGTTTAACTAAACAAAAACATATGTTTTTATGATTAACATATGTTATAATTAAATAAACAAAAAGGACAGTCCCCCCTGAAGGACTGTCCAAATAAAAGAATAAAAAGGGGCTGGCTAGTTTACACTAGCGCCAATCCAATATAAATTGAATTGGTGATTAATATAATATCACAAAAATAGAATATGTCAACAGTTTTTCGTAAAAAAGTAAAAAAAGGTGATGTGAATGGAATTACAGGAAATAAAAGGAATTGGTGTTAATACCGTAAAAGATTGGAAGGCACTTGGAATAAATGATGCGACTGATTTAATTACATATTATCCGTTTAGATATGAGGTCATTGAAAAAAGCGACATTAATAGTTTGCAAGATGGCGATAAAATTGTTATCGATGGGGTGGCTGAGAATGTACCTAATGTTTATCATTTTTCTAGAAAACTAAATAAAATGTCTTTTAGGTTAAATACAGGAGATCGATTATTAAATGTAACTATTTTTAATCGTGCTTTTTTGAAACGTAATATTAATCCAGGGACTGAAATTATCGTAATTGGTAAATATGATATTAAGCATCACAGTGTAACAGCTAATGATTTAAAATTTGGAAAGCTATTTGAAACAATAATTGAACCAGTTTATCATTCATCTTTTAAAATAAATAGTAATAAAATTAACAAAACTATTAATGGAGTAATTAAAGATGTTATAGTTCCTGATTATATTCCGAGTAGCTTAAAGGAACAATACAATTTTATGGATAAAAGTAAAGCTATATATTTAGTTCATAATCCTAGTAATATGACAATGGTAAATAAGGCTATTGATAGACTAAAGTATGAAGAATTATTCTTATTTATGCTTAAAATGAATTATTTGAAAAATAGCACTAAGGAAGGATATGGCCTTCAACGCTCAGTTGATTATAATCTTGTTTTGGCGGCTATAAATAGTTTGCCATTTGAGCTTACTGATGACCAACTTAAGAGTATTAAAGATATTTACGATGATTTGGTTAGTTCTAGGAAAATGAACAGGTTATTACAAGGTGATGTTGGTAGTGGTAAAACAGTAGTAGCGTTTATTAGCTTATATATAAATTACTTAAGTGGTTATCAGGGGGCATTAATGGCACCAACAGAAATTTTAGCACTTCAGCACTATAATAATATTCAAAAATTATTTCCTGGTTTAAAGGCTGTATTACTTACGGGAAAACTTAAGGTAAAGGAACGCCGCGAGTTATTAGCGACAGTCCAAAGCGGAGAAGCGGACATTATTATTGGTACTCATGCTTTAATTAGTGGAGATGTAGTTTATAAGAACCTAGGATTAGTTATTACTGATGAGCAACACCGTTTTGGAGTAAACCAACGTGGTAATTTAAAAAATAAGGGAATTTCCCCAGATATTTTATATATGAGTGCGACACCAATTCCAAGAACTTATGCTTTAACGCTTTATGGTGATATGGATATTTCTAGCATTAAAACAATGCCTAATGGACGTAAGCCAGTTAAGACAATTTTAAAAAGCAATAAGGAAATTAAGGACGTTTTATATATGATGCTTGAGGAAATAAAAAAAGGACATCAAATTTATGTTATCGCCCCTTTAGTAGAAGAATCTGATAAAATTGATATGGAAAATGTTTATGAACTTGAAGAAAAGATGAATAAGGCATTTGGCAAGGTTTGTAATGTTGGCGTTTTGCACGGGAAAATGAGGTCTAATGAAAAAGATGAAGTTATGGAGGCTTTTAAGGAAAATAAGCTTCAGATTTTAATTAGTACGACAGTTATTGAGGTTGGTGTTGATGTAGCTAATGCGACAATGATGGTAGTATTTGATAGTTATCGTTTTGGGCTTTCAGCGTTACATCAGCTTAGGGGGCGTGTTGGTCGTAATGATTTAGATTCCTATTGTATTTTAATTAGTGATCGTGAAACTAAAAGGCTAAAAGTTTTAACTGAAACTAATGATGGTTTTAAAGTTAGTGAAGAAGATTTTATTTTAAGAGGCAGTGGTGATTTGTTTGGATCTCGTCAAAGTGGGGACATGAGTTTTAAATTAGCGGATGTTAAGAAGGATTATCAATTGTTATTAACGGTTAAAGAAGATAGTGAAAGATTTTTACATAGTCAAGATTATGTAAACAAAGATAACTCTCATATAAGAAAAGTTATTGAAAAAGCAAGTGGTTTGGACTAGTGTTAAGCAAAGTTAATTAATAGTGAAATTTGTTGACTTTTAAAATTAAATAATTTATACTTGTAATAGCATAGACAACCGTCTATGTTAGGAAGACTTACGAATATAATGTGAGTATTCCGACCAAAACCCCCTGAAGGCGCCATATATTGGGCGCCGCTTTTTGTTTGAAATAAAGACTTTGTGGTTTTTTTAATTTTTATGTATAGAATTATTAGTGAAACTGATAAATGAATTATAAACTATATACAATAATGTTTAAGCGCAGACACTGTACTGACAAAGAGGTTTATTTTTGGTATAATACCGTTAATGGAGGTGTATTATGTCAGAAAGAGAATTAGATTCAAGTATTAATGATTATGTTGAGGAAGAAGCACCTAAAAACTATATAAAGCAGTTACAATGGGATATGGCTATTGGACTTCAAGAAGTAGATAATTTAAAACCGTCTAAGTATTTAGAAAAACTAATAAATGATAACGTTACTGGTGAAAAGACAATTTATGAAGTAGAGCATGAATTAAAACAATATTATGTAGACAAAAGTAAAGATAATAATTTAAATTATGATGAGTTAGAATGTGATCTAGTATCTATGCGTATAGTAGAATTACTTAGTGAAGATAAATTTGAATTATCAGTAGATTATTTAAAGTATATTCATAAATATTTATTTCAAGATGTATATGAATTTGCAGGCAATTTTAGAAAAATAGATTTTTCCAAGCATGAAAAAATTTTAAATAATGATTCAGTAGCGTATGGTGATTATAAATCATTAGAACAATCTTTAGAATATGATATATCTTTAGAAAAAAATAAAAATTATAAAGATATGAATATAGTAGATGTTATAAATAATATTACTGACTTTTCATCTAGTATATGGCAAATACATCCATTTAGAGAAGGTAATACAAGGACAACGGCGTTATTTATAGAAAAATATTTATTAGCTTTAGAACATAGTGTAGACAATACCATGTTTAAAGATAAATCTGTATATTATCGTAATGCATTAGTAAGAAGTAATTATTTTAATAATTACTTAAATATAAAAGAAGATAAAAAATATTTAATTAAATTTTATGAAAACTTGTTATTAGGTAAGAATAATAATTTAAATTCCAAAGATTTAATAGTGGAAGAATTATTTGGTAAATAGAACAGTGATAGTACGAGGTTTGTATTTACTTAGCACATTTGACAAAAATATAAATTAATATTCTTATTGATATGTGTTCTGTTTTTTGGGCGTGGGGACGAGACTTTTATATGTTAAAATTAAGTGATGAAGATAAAATTTTATTTACATTATAATTTAAAGGAGATTGTATGATTAAAATTGGTGAAAAAGTTTATAACAATGAAATTGTTGAAATCTTTTGGGAAAAATTTTTGACATCGGATAATAAAAATGGAGTTAAAAAGAAAATTGAAGGTGTTTCTCCTTATATTAATATTAAAGTTGAGGACACCGAAAATATAGTGCTTGGCATTGAAACAAATATAACTAATGCACAACTTAATAAATTAGCTATAAAAGAAAAAATAGATTTGAGAGAATATATAACAGATATTATTTTTATCAAAGATAATATTGTACAGCCTGTTTGGCATGAAGAAGACCAGTTTTTAGTAACCCTTGTGAGGGTAGAGGATAATATAGCTAATTTCAATTTGGATTATGTTAGCTTGAATATTGTATTAGATATTGATATTAAATGGTAATATTAATTTTAAATACTTGAAAATGCAATTTTATTGTATTTTTTTTGTAAATTTATTTACTTTTAACATATATATAGATATAATAACATTAGTTATGTAACATACGTTATGTAAAGGAGGGGTGATAATGTGCCACCAATGAAGAAGATTAGCAGAGATAGTATTCTTGAAACGGCATACGAAATAACTAGAAAAGAAGGTTTTGAAAATATTAATGCTAGGAGAATTGCTAGAGAGCTCAATTGTTCAGTGCAGCCAATATTTCATAATTTTGTAAATATGGATGAACTTAAGCAGGCAGTTAAGGACAAAATTTATGAGACATATAAGTCATATCTTATGAAAGGCCACAGTGAGAAAAATTCATATAAGGGGATGGGGCTTGCATACATAAAATTTGCGAAGGATTATCCAGAATTTTTTAAACTTATTTTTATGACTAGTGTTGATGTTCCGCCAGAAAAATTTATTGTTTCCGATTGTGTTGGGGATAGTACAATTAAAAGTGGGCAAAAGTTTAGCGGACTTTCTTACGAAGAACAGACAAAATTCCATGTTAAAATTTGGATATTTACACATGGGCTTGCGACTTTAGTAGCAACTAAAACGGCTACATTTACGGATGAAGAGATAAGTAGACTTTTAGGTGAGGCGGCTTCAGCGTTACTCGAAGGACATAAAACTAACGAAAAGGAGAGAAAATAGTGAAAAATGTTATCGAAGTTAAAAATTTAACAAAGGAGTATAAAAATTTAAAAGCAATTGATGATTTATCTTTCGAGGTGCGTGAAGGAGAAATCTTGGGTTTATTGGGACCAAATGGTAGTGGTAAATCAACAACAATAAATTGTTTGCTATCTTTATTAAATTTTAGTAAGGGAAGTATAAAAATTTTTGATAAGGAAATGGAACCTAATGCTTATGATATTAAAAGAGAGATTGGGGTAGTTTTTCAGGATGTTGCAGTGTTTGAAGAACTAACAGTATATGAAAATATTGATTATTTTTGTGGACTTTATATTACAGATAAGGTTACTAGAAAAAAGTATATTGAAGATGCTATAAAATTAGTGGGAATTGAAGAGTTTAGAAAGTTTTATCCTAAGCAATTATCAGGGGGACTTTTAAGAAGGCTTAATATTGCGTGTGGGATTGCTCATAAACCTAAATTGATATTTTTAGATGAGCCAACAGTCGCAGTTGATCCACAAAGCCGAAATAATATTTTAAGTGGAATTCAAAAATTGCGTGATGAAGGGGCAACTATTATTTATACAACTCATTATATGGAAGAAGTAGAAATTATTTGTGATCGAATTATTATTTTAGATAAAGGTAGGATTTTAGCTAGTGGAACGAGTGACGAACTTAAGGAATTAGCAAAAATCGAAGAAAAGGTAACGGTTGAAGTCTATGATTTAGAAGAAAAGTATATTGAAGAAATAAAAGGTTTTAAAAATACAGACGAAGTTTCCTATGATGGCACTTTATTGATTGTTACTTATAAAAGCGGGAAAAACAATTTAGTATCACTTATTGAGTATTTAAAAAAGGAAAATGTTAATTATAATAAAATATATTCAGAAAGACCAACTTTAAATGATGTATTTTTGGAATTAACTGGTAAGGAGCTTCGCGACTAATGTTTATGCATAATTTTAAATATGCATTAAAAATGCTCTTTAGGGACAAGATGCTGATATTTTGGACATTCGCTTTTCCAATTATTCTAGGAACATTTTTCAGCATGGCTTTTTCTAATATTGAAAATAGTGAAAAGCTAGATGTTATTGACATTGCCATTGTCAATGATAATAATTTTAAAAGTAATGAAACTTTTAGGGAATCATTTAAGGTATTAGGAGATAAGAAAAATGATGATCAACTATTTAATATCAAATATGTTGATTCAAACGAAGCTGAAGAATTATTAAAAAATGGTGAGATCAGTGGTTATTTGATATTTGATAAGGATAAACCCAAAGTAGTTGTTGGTACTAGTGGGGAAAATGAAACTATTTTGAATTATGTAACTGAAGAAATAATTCAAACCGAAGACATTATAAACAATGTAGCTACTAGCGAAATTCAAAAAGAAATAGCTGAGGGGAAACAAGTCAATTACGAGATGATATATCAAAAGGTTTCAGAACTTTCTAAAAATAGTGAGGCTAAAATAAAAGATGTTTCCAGTAGTAATTTAAGTTATATGATGATTGAATTTTATACTTTAATTGCCCTTACCTGTTTATATGGAGGAATTTTAGGAACGACTAGTATTAATAGAAATTTGGCTAATATGAGTAGTAATGGTAAAAGGGCATCAGTAGCGCCAACTAGTAAAGGAAAAATGATTTTGGGCAGTGTTTTAGCTAGCTATATTGTCCAATTGGTAGGAGTTGCTTTATTATTTATTTATACGATTTTTGTATTACATGTTGATTATGGTAATAATTTACCACTTATCGTTTTACTTTCAATGGCCGGGTGTTTAGCAGGGTTAAGTATTGGTATAGCAATTGGTACACTTATAAAATCTGGTGAAAATACTAAAATAGGAGTAATTATAGCGGTGACAATGATTTGTTGTTTCTTGTCAGGAATGATGGGAGTTACGATGAAATATATTATCGATAAAAATATTCCAATATTAAATCAGATTAATCCAGCTAGTATGATTACTGATGGTTTTTATTCATTATATTATTATGATACATTTAATCGATATTTTATTGATGTAGCTGGGTTATTTATTTTTGCAGCTATAATGATAGGCTTATCATTTATTAGTTTAAGGAGGCAAAAATATGACAGTATTTAAAGCGTTTTTAAAGATTCTAAATAAGTGTAAGTTTGTAGTTTTGCTTTATACTGTTTTCTTGATAGGTTTTGGAGCTTTTAATATGCAGACAAGTGACAATTCTACTAGTTTTGTAGCAAGTAAACCAGATATTTTAATCATTAATAATGATGAAAACAAAGGGATTACTAAAAATTTAATTAAGTATCTTAAGGATAATGCTAATACACCCGAAGTTGAAAATAATAAAGAAGCGATTGATGATGCATTATTTTATAGAGAAGTTGCTTATATTATTTACATCCCTGAAAATTATAGAGAAGATTTCTTAAATGGTGAAAATCCAGAGATAGAGGTTAAAAGTACGGGTGACTATGGTGCGGCTTACGCGGAAATGTTATTATCAAGATATATTAACGTGGCTAATACGTATGAAAAGACGAGCAATGATGAAAATGAATTAATTAAACAAATAAATAATACATTAGATAAAAAAGTCGATGTAGAAGTGACATCTAAACTTGATACAAATAATTTAGAAAAAGCCGCTTTTTATTTTAATTTTGCAAATTATAGTTTGTTAGCAGGATGTGTATATGTAATTTGTTTAATTTTATCTAGCTTTAAAGAAGAAAAGATTAGAAAACGAACAATAATAAGCAGTATGGATGATAGAAAGCATAATCGAATTTTACTTTTGGCAAACAGTTTATTTGGGATTGCTTTGTGGGCAATTTATGTTCTTATTAGTTTTATTTTAGTAGGCGATGTAATGTTTACGATGAATGGACTTTTATATATAATAAACTCATTTATATTTACTATTTGTTCAGTTGTTATAGCACTTTTAATCGGTAATTTGGTTATTAATAAAGAGGCAATAAATGGAATAGTCAATGTTGTCGCTCTTGGTTCTAGTTTCTTATGTGGAGCTTTTGTTCCTATGATGTGGTTACCTGATTCAGTGTTAACTATGGCTCATGTTTTACCTTCTTATTATTATATAAGTACAAATGAAGCAATTAAATCGCTTGAAAGCTTTGATTTTGAAACATTAAGGCCGATATTTACAAATATGATAATTTTAGGATTATTTATAATTGGATTTATTATTGTTACGAATATTGTTTCACATAAAAAAAGGAAAATTGGTTAGATTAGTAAAAATAGCTTTGATCAAAAGCTATTTTTATTTACGTATTTTAAACGGTTCTAATAAAATACGTGGTAAACTATAAATAGTTAGGAAGTGTTGTTATGAATAAAGAAATAAAACCGATAATTGCAATATCGCAGCAAATAGGTGATGAACCAGATACATTGCTTTTATATAATAATTATATTCGTTTTGTTGAGAGTCAAGGTGCATTAGCGTTTGTTCTTCCCAATTATTTAAATATTGAAGATATGGAAGTAATGCTTAATATTTGTGATGGAATTATATTACCTGGTGGCGATGATGGCCATTTTGATAGAGAAAAGGCCGAATCAAAGATTATTGAGATAGCTATAAAAAAGGATATCCCACTACTTGGAATATGTATGGGGCTTCAAGTATCAAATGTTGTACTTGGGGGGACTACTAAGAAAGATATTCCAAATCATTGGCAAATTTTCCCTTATAATGTAGTAAGTCATAGTGTTGATGTTATTCCTAATACTCCACTTTTTGAGATGTTAGGCGAAAGTAAAATTCAGGTGAATAGTATGCATAATAATTGTATCGATGTTTTAGCTAATTCATTAGTGATAATGGCGATGGATGATAAGGTTATCGAAGCTGCATATCGACCAGAAAATTCATTTTTTATGCTCTTTCAGTGGCACCCAGAGTTTATTATAGAGTCTAATTCAAGTAAAGCTATTGCAGAATCATTTGTTAGGGCATGTAAACGATATCATAATAAAAAAATATGATATAATACAGTTACAAAGTTAAAAACACAGTTTCGGTTGGTAGTCCGAACGTAATAATTTTATTATCAGTAACCTTCCTCCTAGGTCGTCCATACTTTGTTTATATTTTAATAGGAGGGCGGTTTGTATGGAAACTGTACAAATTAAATTGACAGTCTTATTTGACGGCACTTTTTGGAATGGGATTTTTGAAAGAATTGTTGATGATAAGCTTGAAGTGGCCAAAGTAACTTTTGGAAGTGAGCCAAAGGATGCAGAAATTTTGGAATTTATTATTTATAAATTTCATGCTTTAAATTTTAGTTTGCCAATTTCAAACGATGCTAAAAGTATGAGTGGTGTAAATCCTAAGCGGATGAAGAGACTCGTAAAAAAACAAGTAGATAGCACTTTGGGAACAAAGTCGCAGCAGGCTTTGAAACTTCAGCAGGAACAAACGAAAATATTTCGTAAATCAACTTCTAAGCAAATAAGGGATGACTTTTTGAAATATAAATTTCAAATGAAACAGGAAAAAAAGCGTCAAAAGCATAAAGGCCGATAACAAAAGGAACTTACTATGTAAGTTCCTTTTTGGTAGTAAATAAATTTTATTTCTGATATAATCAAGTTAAAGAGGAGTTAGATTATGAATAATGATTTTAAAGTTTTAATTCAAAATTTGGATAAATTACATACCACAGAAATGGGTATCGATCGAATAAGAAAAAATCTTGATTTAGATACTAATGATGTTGTTGCTTGGTGTAGAAAAAAGATTAGCGATTCAAAAAGTTATATATTTAGAAAAGGTAAGAATTGGTATATTGATATAGAAAACTGCGAAATCACAGTTAATGCCTACAGCTATACAATAATAACTGCCCATAAGTTAAAAAAGTAAGGTGAGAAAATGAGACCACAATTTAAAGATATTAAATCGTATGATGAATTTAAAAAACATTATTGGTATTTGGAAGAATTAAAACAAATTTGTAAGGATTTAAAGATTGATTATTCTGGCGGGAAAATAGAACTTAATCATAATATTGAAGAATATTTCAAAGGGAATTTAGTTAAAAAGAAACAAGTAATTAAAAAAAGTAAAAGTGTGGTAGATGTATTAACATTAGACACTAAATTAGTGGAATCTGGCTTCGTTTTTAATCAAAAGTTTAGAGATTTTTTTATTAAACAAACAGGAATTGAAAATTTTAAATTTAATGCAGATATGGTAGCAACTGCTAAAAAGGTAAAACTAGATAATGATGACACTTTTACGTTGGGAGACATGCTTGATATTTATTATGGAAAGAAGGAGTATGCGAAATACGATAATTCTTCATGTCAGTGGAATAAGTTTCTAAGAGATTTTTGTGCGGATGAAAAAACTGCTGTTTTTAATAATAAACTAAAAGTGGCTTCAAAGTTATGGAGTATAGTTCGTGATTCACCGATGGACAAGGTTTACAGCAGACAGTTATTAGATGAAAACTGGGATATACTTAATAAATATTTTAATTGTTAAAAACCTTTGCGCTTTTTCCAAATGATTTTGGTAGATTATTAATATGTTTGATTTTATAATTGTTAGTGAAAGGAGTAAAATATGAATATTGGAGAAAAAATTTTCAAATTAAGAAAAGATCAAAAACTTTCACAAGAACAATTAGCAGAAAAGGTAGGGGTTACAAGACAGACAATTTCAAACTGGGAGCTTAATGAAACTGTGCCAGATACTAATCAGCTCATTGCTTTGTCTAAAACTTTAAATATTAGTATTGATGAATTGGTCAATAACGATATAAATAATATTATGGTTAAAAAGGTTAGTAATACGGAAAGATTAGCCGGAATGGTTATTAAAATACTTAAAGTAATTGGAACTTTGATAATTATATATGGAGTATTTATATTGTTTATGGGATTAGTAATTATAATATATGCAGCATGCAAATAATAAAAGGACAAATAAAATTTGTTCTTTTTTGTAGTTTAAATACTTGACTTAGAGTTTACTTTGGATGTTAAAATTATAATAAAAGGAGATGGGATTTATGGTTAAAAGAATTATAGCTTTAGTGATGATAATTATTTTAATTGGTACAATAATTTATTTTTTTGGAACTGGCAAGCAAGATAAGTCTCAGCCAATGCAGCCAGCCTTCTTGAAGACCTGAAATCGCACCCCAAAAGGTACGTTCATTTCTCCTTGTTCGGCAAAAAAGATAAGTAGGGAAAATTTGAATATAGAAATCAAAATAAATGATAGAAATTTTATGGTTGATTTGGAAGATAATGAAACGGCTCGGGCTTTTTTAAATATTTTACCGATATCGATGAAAATGAAAGAACTCAATTCTAATGAAAAGTATTATGATTTGCCAAATAAACTTCCGACATCAGAAGAACACTATTCTAATATAGAGGTAGGTGATTTAATGCTATATGGAGATAAGACAATAGTTTTGTTTTATGAAAATTTTAATACCTCTTACAATTACACGAAGATAGGGAAAGTTCAAAACATTAAGGAACTGAAAGAATATTTAGGTAAAGGTGATATTGAAGTAACTTTTCAAAAAAATAATAATTAAAAACGCTTGACTTGGAGTTAACTTTAAGGTATATGATAATAATGGAGGTATACAAATGAGAATTAAAGAAGTAGCAAAAATGTTTGGGATGACTGAGGATACGCTTAGATATTATGAAAAATCTGGACTAATTGGACCTATTAAGAAAATGCCGAACGGAATGCGTGATTATACTGAAGATGATTTAGCGAGAATTGAATTTGTTAAATGTATGCGTGGGGCGACTTTACCGATTGAGGTTTTAAGAAAGTATATGGAACTTTATGATCAAGGTGATTCGACTTTTGAGGAACGAAAAGAGCTTTTGATTAAGCAGCGAGATATATTGAAAGATAAGATTACAGATATGAATAAGGCTTATGAAAAATTAAACATGAAAATAGAAATGTATAATAATAAGAGCTTGGAAACAAAATTAGTGAAAAAGGATTGAAAAGGGGTAATTATGAACGAAGGAATTGAAATCTTTCCAAGAGGAGATAAAAATCCTTTTGGTCAATATTTTAGTGGTCAAAGTTATTTAAATATGCTTTCAACAGAAGGAGTAGTTATTGGAAATGTAACTTTTGAACCAGGTTGTATTAATAATTGGCATATTCATCATGCAAATAAAGGTGGCGGACAGATTTTATTAGTAACATCTGGCCGTGGTTATTATCAAGAATGGGGAAAAGAGCCAATTGAATTACATTCTGGCGATGTAGTAAAAATTCCAGCTAATGTCAAGCATTGGCACGGCGCTGCTAAGGATAGTGTGTTTGTTCATTTTGCGATTGAGGTTCCGGGTGAAGAAGCAACTAATGAATGGTGTGAACCAGTTAGTAATGATGATTACTGTAATCTTAAATAGGAGGCGTTATGAAAACATTAATAGTTTATTTTTCGTATAGTGGTAATACGAGAATAATTAGTAATTATATAAATAGTAAAATTAATTCTGATATGTTAGAGTTAGAAACGTTGGTTAAATATTCTGACGATTATAGTCAAGTTACTTATCAAGGAAAAGATGAAGTTGAGCAGGAATTTAAACCAAGGTTAAAGGTAAACGATTTAAATTTACAAGATTATGATATTATTTTATTAGGTAGTCCAATTTGGTGGTATACAATTGCACCAGCGGTTAGGACGTTTTTATCGGAGAACGATTTATCTGGAAAGAAACTATTCCCCTTTATAACTAATGGTGGGTATGGGCTTGGACATAGTTTAGAAGATATTAAAACTTTATGTACTTGCGAAGTTGGTAAAGTATTGGAAATCCCATTTGAGGGTAATTATCAAATAAAAGATAATATTGAAATTGATGATTGGTTAAAAGAAATAGAGGAGATGAAATAATGGAAAAGGCAAAAGTTTATTTTACAAAAGAAATTACACCAGAGAAAGTAGTAGAAGTTTATGAAGCATTAAACAAAGAATTAGAAGGGAAAGTTGCTGTTAAGGTGCATTCAGGGGAAGCTGGGAATCAAAATTATTTACATCCAGAATTTATGCGTCCAATGATTGAGCGTGTTAATGGTACTGTTGTGGAGTGTAATACTGCTTATGATGGAGCACGTAATACGACAGAAAAACATAAAAAATTGATTGAAGATCATGGTTGGACAAAATACTTTAATGTTGATTTAATGGATGCCGAAGGTGATGACTTGGTTCTTGATATTCCAGAAGGAAAAATTATAAATAGAAATTATGTTGGTAAAAATTTGGCTAATTATGATTCGATGTTAGTGTTGTCACATTTTAAAGGGCATCCAATGGGTGGCTATGGTGGAGCTTTAAAACAACTTTCAATAGGGGTTGCATCAAGTCATGGAAAAAGCTATATTCATTGTATTGGTAATGAAAATGGGACTTTTGAAGAGATGTTTCAAGTCGATCAAACGAAATTTTTAGAGGCTATGGCTGAAGCCGCTTCTTCGGTAGTTAAATATTTTAAGGGAAATGCGGTTTATATTAATGTCATGTGCAATATGTCAGTAGATTGTGATTGCTGTGCTGTTGCTGAAGATCCTTGTATGAAAGATATTGGTATTTTGGCTTCACTTGATCCTGTGGCTTTAGACGAGGCTTGTTTAGACTTAGTTTATAATTCTGATGATCCAGGCCGTGATCATTTAGTTGAAAGAATTGAAACAAGAAATGGAAGGCATACCGTTGATTATGCTGCTGAGATTGGTGTAGGAACAAAGGAATATGAGATAATAAACATTGATTAAGGGGATATTATATATACCTTTTTTTCTGATTATGATATAATTAATCTAGGAGGGTAAGTATGGTTTATTTATGTAATGTTAAGTCTCCAGTTGGTAATATTATGTTAGCAAGTGATGGCGATAATTTGATAGGTCTTTGGCTTGAAGGTCAAAAGTATTATGCCAGAACAATAAAAGGTGAAACCGATTTTAAAGATTTGCCTGTTTTTGAACAAACAAAAAAATGGTTAGCTGATTATTTTAAAGGCAATATTCCTAAAACAAAACTTTCTTTAAAACCACACGGAAGTGAATTTCAGAAAAGGGTTTGGGATATGCTTGAACAAATACAATATGGAAAAACTATTACTTATGGTGATATTGCAAAGAAAATAGAAAAAGAAACAGGACGAAATGCTTCTGCTCAAGCAGTGGGTGGAGCGGTAGGCCATAATCCTATTTCTATAATTATTCCATGTCACCGCGTAGTTGGGGCAGATGGAAGTTTAACTGGGTATGCTGGCGGAATTGATAAAAAGATAAAACTTTTAGAGCTTGAAGGCGTAGATATGCAAAACTTATATGTTCCTTCTAAGGGAACTGCACTTTAAAAGTACTTATTAAAATTAAAAAATGCTAATAAATAAAGATTATCAGCATTTTTTGTTTAAAATTACCGAAAATTGTTGTCATGATTTTTCGAATATGTTATAATGTACTTTAGAATAGGAGGGCTGAATATGAATGAAAAGATTAAAGTTATTAATGAAAATGGGGAAGAAATAGAAGCAGAAGTACTACTATATTTTAATTTAGATAGTACAGGAAACGATTATATTTTATATACTTTTGGAGAAAAAGATGACCAAAAGATGGAAACTATTCACGCATCAATTTTAAATAAAACTGAAGATGGTTATAAGCTAGAAACTATGCCTGATGGAGATTGGGAGACAGTAAAAGAAGTAATGCGTGAAATTATAAGGAATGAAGAGGAATAAAAATGGAAATAAAAGCAATACCATATGGGGGTAGTAAAGCTGTTAAAATTACGGAAGTTATGCGCCGTGATTTGAATTCTTATAACCAAAGAAAACAGGAAGTGGCTAGTTTTGAAGAAGAAATTGCTAAATTAGAGCAATCACTTAATGAAAAGAAAGCTATGGTTGATGAACTAAATATTCAAGCCAGTAGTGAGGATAAAAAGGAAGCTAAAGATGCTACTAAAAAAATAAAAGCAGAAGAAAAAGAAATAAATAAAATTGATGATAATATTAAACGTACACAAGATAAAATGAAAAAATTAACTGATAAACAAGATAAAGTACAGTTAGTTGGAGTAGTTTTAAATTCTTTCCATGAAATAGAAGATACAAATTTAGAAAGCCAAGAAATGCCAGTGCAGGAAGAGGTTTCTGAAGTTGCCCCAGAAGTGCAAACACCTGAAGAAGTAACTACATCAGAAATTGACATGCCCGCAGAAAATGAAATAAATACTGAGATGCCTTCTATAGAGGAAGCGGTTCCAGTTGTTGAAACAGCTGAAGATTCAACAGCTTCTTTAGAAAATGATGAACAATCAGGTTTTGCATCTGAGTTAGATGATGATTTTGCATCTGAATTAGACGATGACTTCGAAATCGATGAATCAACAGATAATAATGAAGAAACTGGTGGGGAAAAGACTATTGAGCCTACACCAATTACGCCAGATTATAGTGGTTTAGATGATGAAACTAATGATAATTCTGATAATCCATTAGGTATTACAGAAGACGAAGCTAACCAAATTTGGGAGGGTCTTCAAAATGTAGAACTTTATAATGAAGAGACTCCAGCTACTTATGATGAGCCTCAGAATTATGAACCAATTACAGAGCCTTCGGCTGAAACTACGGCGGGAGAGGAAACAGAGATTCCAGAGGAAGCTGCACCTGTAATTCCAGAAAAAACTGAGGAAGAAGTTAAGGAAGAAGTTCATAATGATATTGAACAAAGCATTCCAATTGTTGAAGTTCCAACACCAGTGAACACTGAAACCGTTATGAATCAAGTGTATAATGAAGTAGGGGTAGAACCTGAGGAAGAGCCAAAGGAAAGAGACTTAAAGAATTTAACATTATTTAAGGACTATGCCGATTATGTATTTACGTTTGGCCAAAAGCATTATGAAAAGGATGCCTTAACACCTTCAGAAATTGAAGCTTTAGACAATGTTAAAGATTTCTTATCAGAAAAGAGTTTCGAAACTAAGAGAACTACACAATATAAAAAGATTGATGATGAGAATAAAAAGTTAAAGAAGAAAGTTGTAACACTTGGTAAAGAGTTTACAAAGAATGTTGATAGTATCTCAGCTGAATATTCATCAGCAGTAGAAGAGTTAACAGAAATGGCTGAAGCGGCTAAAGAACAAGCCGAAGCTGATAGAGTTGAAAAAATTCAAACTCAAAAATTAAATGATTCTTTAACTGATACGATCAAAGAACAATCACAAACTATTGAAGATTTGACTAATCAAAATAATGATTTACAAAGTACAATTGAAAGTCAAAATTCACAAATTGCTGATCTTGAAAAACAAAATGAAGAACAAGCAGCAAGAATTAGAGATTTTGAAGAAAAACTTAATACTGTATTTGGAATTGTTAAAGAAGTTAGTAATTAATTTTAGAACAAGTTATATACTTGTTCTTTTTTATGAGCAATGTCGTTTTTTGTTGTTTTTTGTTATGCTCTATAGTATAATATAATCAGGAGGGATATAATGGAGCAATGGTATGTATGGCTTGCTGTTATCATAATTTTAGCTTTTTTGGAAGCAACAACAATCAACTTAACAACCATCTGGTTTGTAGCTAGTGGCTTAGTTGCTTTAGCGCTTTCATTCTTTACAGATAACTATATTATCCAATTTGGGGTTTTCGTTATTTTAGGTGTTATTTTATTAGTAACAACTAAACCAATTTTAGAGAAAACTTTAAAAGCCAAAAAGGAAGCAACGAATGTTGAAAGAGTTATCGGAATGGAAGGCGTAGTTACTGAAAAGATAACTAAAAATCAAAACGGTGAAGTAAAAGTTGACGGGAAACGTTGGACTGCTTATGCTGATAAGGCAATAAAAGAAGGCAGCGTTGTCAAAATTCTAGAGATAAATGGGGTTAAACTAAAAGTTGAACAGTTAGAGGGGGAAGAAAAATGAGTGTTTTTTTAGTAATTTTAGTTTTAGTAATAGTAATTATTATACCGAATGTAAAGGTAGTACCACAATCAAAGTGTTATATTATTGAAAGACTTGGATCATATTATACAACTTGGAGTAATGGTTTGCATTTTAAGATACCATTCGTTGATAGAGTATCAGCAGTAGTAAGTTTAAAGGAAATTGTTAAAGATTTCCCACCACAACCAGTTATTACCAAAGATAACGTTACTATGCAAATTGATACAGTAGTTTATTTCCAAATTACTGATCCAAAATTATATACTTATGGAGTTGAAAATCCAATCAATGCAATTGAAAATTTAACAGCAACTACACTTCGTAATATTATTGGTGAATTAGAATTAGACCAAACATTAACTTCAAGGGATGTAATTAATTCTAAAATGCGTGCTATTTTAGATGAAGCTACTGATCCTTGGGGTATTAAAGTAAATCGTGTAGAAGTTAAAAATATTTTGCCACCACGTGATATTCAGGAAGCAATGGAAAAACAAATGCGTGCTGAGCGTGAACGTCGTGAGTCAATTTTAAGAGCTGAAGGTGAGAAAAAATCTAGCATTTTAATTGCTGAAGGTGAAAAGCAAAGTGCAATTTTAAGAGCTGAAGCTGATAGGGAATCACAAATCAGAATTGCTGAAGGTGAAGCTGAAGCAATATTAAAAATTAATCAAGCGGAAGCTGAAAGTATTAAAATGATTAAAGAAGCAAAAGCTGATCAAACTGTTCTTACTTTAAGAAGTTTTGAAGCTTTAGCTAAAGTTGCTAACGGTAATGCAACTAAAATTATTGTGCCATCAGAATTACAAAATATGGCAACGCTTGGAACTACATTAAGCGAAATGTTCAAGGATAAAAAATAAAATTGAAGATTAAGTTAAAAACATGTCTAATAGACATGTTTTTTATGATGTGTAATATCAAAATTTATCTTTTGTCTATTTGATGTAAATTTTTTCAATGAAAACTCGTCTGGTATGAAGGCATATGATATTATGAATATAAGATAAAAAAATAGGGAAAACTAAATTCGTAGCAAAAATGAGAGAGGTAATATGAGCAATAATAAAAAAAGAAATATAATAATAGGAAGTTTGTGTGCAATAGTCCTATTAATGTCAGTTGGGTATGCTGCGTTTCAAACAGTATTAAATATCCAAGGAACAAGTAATATAACAAGTAGTTGGAATGTAAAGATAACAAAAGTAGAAAGTAAAAACATTGTAGGCACAGCCAGTAATAGTGGTGATCCTAGTTTTGAAGAATTGAGTGCAACCTTTAAAACATCACTTCAAACACCAGATGATAGTATAGAGTATGATATTACAGTAAGTAATGCCGGAAGCTTGGATGCCAAGTTAGATGAAATAACCTTAAGTGATACAAATAATCCAGCAATCAAGTTTACTTCATCAGGAATGGCCAAAGGTGACGTAATACCAGCTGGAAGTACTAAAGTATTAACCGTAAAAGTAGAATACTTAAGCAGTGTAAGTGAACAACCGACAAATACAACATCAACCTTAACAGTAAACTTAGATTATAGTCAGGCTACAAGCGTGGCGCCAAGCGGAGAGAGTGCAGCTGATAAACTAATAGGAACAGCCGTTACAACAGGGGATGGTTTATATGAAGATACATATGAGCCAGGAAGATATGTATATAAAGGGGCTAATCCGAATAACTACATAACATTTAATAATGAGGAGTGGCGAATTATAGCTGTAGAGGCTGATGGAACACTAAAGGTAATAAGAAATGAGAGTATAGGATCAATGGCTTGGGATGAAACCAATTCAAATAATTGGGAACGACCAGCCACTTTAAATACATATTTAAACAATGATTACTATAATACTTTATCAACCGCCGCTCAAAGTCAAATTCAAAATTATAGTTTTAGTGTAGATAAATCATCAGTCAACAATGTTGATTTATCTGAACAAATAGCCAGTGAAAACTCTAGAATACTGTCAGGGAATATAGGTTTAATAAGTTCAAATGATTATTTAAGAGCGAATATTAATGAAGAGCAATGTGGTAGCTTTAGTTTAAATAATACAAATGCTTCAACTTGCAAAACAACGAATTATTTAGTACCACCGATTGGTAAATTATGGACTGTTACTAATGGCACGCGGCCACCTTATGTGACCTATGTGAGTTCGGAAGGAGTTTTGGGTTATGAGGACGCAGAATATATTGGTTGTATTGTTTATCCCACTCTTTATCTAAAATCTGATATTACATTGGCAGAGGAAGGAACAAAGATTAATCCATATATAATAGTTTAGAAATGAAATATATTGTAAAGAAAAAAAGATTGCTTCATTTATTAGATAAATAAGATTAGAAAGCTAGTCTTTTTTCTTTACAATTGTTGACATAAAGCGTAAAAAAGCTGTATAATGTAAATAAGAAATAGATACTTGGAAAATGGGTGATCAGGGTGGCAGAAGAAAACATAAAGAAACCAAAGTTCAGTGAAATTAAAGATTGGCTTCAAGAACATTTAGATGAGCCAAATCATTTAATACTTAAAAATGACAAGTTAAGTAGAATTGTCACTGTTAATTCTCTTTCTGGAGGAAGGGAATATACGATTCCTGTAAAGCCGTTAAAGCCTAGCGTTGATGCTTCAAAGGAAGAAATTTTAGAATTTAAAAAGTCACTTATGGGATTTAGAGAAGCCTGGGTTGACGTTTATTTAGGGTGTTTAGATTATTTAAAACAGAATGTGGCTTTATTGTTTGAAACTGGTAAAATTGAACATTCTGAAGATGGTAATACAGTCGTAATTGAAGATAGAGAATTTAAGTTTACTGACGAGATGGACAGTGTAGCTTATATTAATATGTTAGAAGAGGTATCAAAGGCATATGATAAAAAAATAGAAGACGAACGTCAGCGAAAGGCGGATAATCTTTCTAAAATTGCCGTTCATAAAATTACAGTACCACTTGACCCAGTTGCTAGCGCTTTAGGAAAAACAAATGCAGAAATGGTAATATCTGGTGGTGTAACAGAACTTACTAGTTTACCAGAAGGGACTTATCCTATCATCGGTGAGCAGGTTTCTTTGAGCAACGAGCCACAATTTACGCAAGCTGATTATGAAAATTATGCTGCTAATAAAAATGCAAATATAGAAGTGCCTGTTTACGAAGAACCAAAATCGGAAATGGAAGTAATTATTCCAATTCCAGATGAAGACGTTTCTAAAGCAATAAAGACAGAAATGACACCAAAAAAGAAGAGAAAAGCTAAAATTGCCGATTTAGAAAAACTTAGAAATTTACAATCTACTAAAATGGTGTATGCTAAATTGACTGATGATGATCGTTTATCAAAATCAGATTGTGATGCACTGCGTGATAAGGAAATTATTTTTGTTCCAGGAACAGCATCAAATAAAGGTGAACCAATTTTTAGCGATAATATGGATTTTCTTCAAGATGTTATTCCAAATGTTCCAAGAGCGGCTTTTATAAGTGGTAAAGCAGTTTCAATGGAAAAAGTTCCAAAAGAAGCTTTAAAAATAATTAAGCTATGTAGTGAGGATGTTAATTCAGGCATTATTTGTTATGAGGTTAACAATGATGCTTTAAGAGGCTTAACTGATGATAAAGAAAATTTCTTATCAGCAATGATAGCAGTTGAACAAATGAATGAAGTTTTGGCCAATGAAGGTTATAGACCAATGATTTGTATGGACTTAGATGTAAGAAGTACTTATGATCAAGTAAACACTGAATTAAGACCAGGACACGAAGAGCAATATCCTATTTTGACGCGTATATCTTCTAGACAATTAGATGAAGTCGATGATAATATGAATTTGATTGTTATGGATCCGGGATATGAAAATGACCAAGTTATTGTCGATGGCAACACACAAGAATATATAAATCAAGCAATTAGAAATATAAAACATGTTAAAATGTCAAGTCAGCAAGCTGCTTGATGTTTTTTTTGATTTTATTAAGTAACTAGCGTATAATTAATATAGCGAGGTGAAAGAATGCTAAAATTAACAAAAGTTAAAAAAAGTTATGTAACAGGTAATTTTACGCAACATGCTTTGAAAGGCATAAGCTTAGAATTTAGAGACAATGAATTTGTTGCTATATTAGGTCCTTCAGGTAGTGGTAAAACTACTTTATTAAATATTGTTGGAGGATTGGATAATTACGATAGTGGTGATTTAATTATCAATGGAAAGTCAACTAAACATTTTAAAGCGGCCGAATGGGACGCTTACCGTAATAATTCAGTTGGTTTTATTTTTCAGAGTTATAATTTAATTCCTCATATTTCTATTTTAGAAAATGTAGAAATGGGAATGACTTTAAGTGGAGTATCCACTAAAGCTCGTAAAGAAAAAGCTTTGGAGTTATTAAAAAAAGTTGGTCTTGAAGAACATTATCATAAAAAGCCGAGTCAATTATCAGGTGGGCAAATGCAAAGGGTGGCAATTGCTCGTGCTTTAGCAAATGATCCAGATATTATTTTGGCTGATGAACCAACTGGAGCTTTGGATACAAAGACTAGTAAGCAAATCATGAATTTAATTAAAGATATTGCTAAAGAAAAATTGGTTATCATGGTTACGCATAATCCCGAATTAGCTAATGAATATGCTAATAGGGTAGTTGAGATGTGTGATGGTGAAGTTACTAGTGATAGTAATACATTAACAGAAGCCGAAAAAGAAGAAGATAATTTTTCGTTAAATAAAACTTCAATGGGATTTTTAACAGCCTTAAAGCTATCTTTTAATAATATTAAAACGAAAAAAGGAAGAACAGCTTTAACAGCTTTTGCATCTAGTATTGGTATTATAGGTATTGCGCTTATTTTATCATTGTCAAATGGTTTTAAGATTGAAGTAGATAATTTTGAACAAAATTCATTGGCCCAGTCACCAATTATGATTACAAGTCAATCAATGAAGATGGATGAAGAGACAATGAAAAAGGTTCAAGGTGGTAGTGATCTTAAAAAGTATCCTACCGAAAAAACAGTATTTGCTCAAGATGATATGATGGATACAGTTTTACATAATAATAAAATAACGCAGGATTATGTTGATTATATTGGAAAAATGGATAAGGAAAAAATATCCGGTTATACTTATGAAAAAGGGACTAATTTAAATGTAGTTCGTAAAAACGGCGATGACACTTATTCTAAAGTAGAAATGCCAAGTGGTAGTGAGAGCATGCAACTGTGGACTTTACTGCCTAGTAATCCTAATAAAGATGAAGATGGGGTTATTGAAAAGAACTATGATGTTTTAGCTGGTGAGCTTGATGAAACAACACCTGGGCTTATTTTACAAGTTAATAGTAAAAATCAAGTTTCAGCTTCAGTTCTTAAACAATTAGGCTTTAATGATAAAGAAAAAGTAAGTTTTTCAGATATCATGAAAAAAGAACTTAAAGTTATTGTCAATGATGACTATTACCAAGAAATTGGCGGGAACTTTATACCAAACCAAGATTTAGGAAAAATGTATAATAGTTCTGAAAGTATTACAGTTAAGGTTCAAGCAATTATCCGTGGTAAAGATGGTAAGGAAATGGTTACTAATGGTAGTGGCTTAGGATATACTAATGCTTTAACTGATATTATCACTGATAAGAATAAAAATTCAGAGATTGTTAAAGCTCAAGAAAAAGCAGATTATAATATTTTAACGCATCAAGAATTTGATAATAAAGAGGGAAGTACTAATACTAAAGAAATTATGATGGGCTATTTAGGGGCTGAGGCCTTACCAGTGGCTATTTATATTTATCCAAAAGACTTCGATACTAAAGATTATATTACTGATTATTTAGATGATTATAATAAGAATAAGTCTGAATCGGATACAATTCAATATACAGATACAGCTAAAATGATCTCTTCTTTAACAGGAAACATTATGGATGCAATTACTGTGGTATTAGTGGCATTTTCATCGATTTCATTAGTTGTATCATCAATTATGATTGGAATTATTACCTATATTTCAGTTTTAGAGAGAACTAAAGAAATTGGAATTTTAAGAGCGCTTGGAGCGCGTAAAAAGGATATCAAACGTGTATTCAATGCAGAAACATTTATTATTGGAATTTTCTCAGGTTTACTAGGTATTGGGATTGCTTATTTATTAACGATTCCGACTAATATAATTATTGAAAATCTTTCAGGATTAGCTAATGTGGCAAAGTTAAATCCAATTCACGCAATAGTATTAATTATTATTAGTATGGTATTAACGGTTATTGGTGGGGCAATACCGGCAAATATGGCTTCGAAAAAGGATCCAGTAGAGGCATTAAGAACTGAATAAGTTGACAAAATTTTAAAAGGCGCTATAATATATAGCGTCTTTTTGAAAGGGGAATTTAAAAATATGCAGTTAAAAGATTCACCAATTCAAGTACTTGAAAAAGCAGGAGAATTAAAATATGCCCAAGTGAAATATGCTATGGCTAAAGGTTTAGATAAGCCTTATGATTTTGTATTAGCAGAACCTTTATTTGACGATTTTAATGAATGGTGTTGTCAGCGCCGAGAAGTGGCTAAAACATATGCTGGAATATTAAAGTTAACTGGCGTGTTAGGGTTAGAAGATTATGACAGTTCTCGAAAGATTGAATATGGTGATGAGCTGGATACAATACGTTCTTATTTTGGGGATGGAGAAATAGATAAAATTGAAAGAGGTACTTTTTGTATTTTACCATATAAAAGCAATTCTTTGGTTTTAACGCAGAATCCTTTAACTAATTGTGATTTAATTAGGGCTGATTTTAGTTGCCGTAAAATGATAGCCGGCGTTTTTGGTTTAAGTGAAGATAGTGATAAGAAAAGAAAATTATTATATGTTAGTGATCTTGCTAAAAACAATTCGGACGTGGAAATGGAAATGGTTACTTTTGATGATCAGTATATGGCTTATGCAGCGCATACCAAATCCTTAAAACCGAATAGTTTTAGATAAAAGACAGAAATTGTCTTTTTTTAAACATAATATTGGTTATAAATTCCATATTAATAGGAGGTGATACTATGAAGGAAATATATTTAGCTGGCGGTTGTTTTTGGGCAGTGCAGAAATATTTTGATTTGATTTTTGGCGTTCTTGAAACAGAAGTAGGGTATGTTAATGGCAGAAGTGCGAGAACTAATTATTTTAGAATTCCCAAAACGGGTCATGCTGAGGCAGTTCATATTATTTATAATCCTAAAGTATTACCTTTAGAAAAACTACTTAATTATTATTATGAAGTTATTGATCCTACTAGTTTGAATAAGCAAGGTAATGATGCTGGAAAGCAGTATAGAACTGGAATATATTATACAGATAAAAGTGATGTTCCTTTAATAATCAAATCTTTGGAGGAACTTCAAAAAAAATATACAAAAAAAATAGTTGTGGAAGTTGAACAATTAAAAAATTTTGTAAAGGCTGAAGGATATCACCAAGATTTTTTAAAAAACAATCCTTTTGGATATTGTCATATTCCGATTCAAAAATTTGAAGAAGTTAAAGCAAAGCAGTTTGATGATATGACTTACCGTGTTACAAAATTTAAGGAAACTGAACCGGCTTTTGATAATGAATACGTTGATAATTTTGAAGTGGGTATATATGTTGATAAGGAAACTAATAAACCTTTATTTTCTTCAAAGGATAAGTATGATGCTAGATGTGGATGGCCAACTTTTTATAAATCTTCATTTGAAGATGAAATCGAAAAACATATTGATTTAAGAAATTTAATGATTAGAATGGAAGTAATGTCTAAATCTGGGAAAAATCATTTAGGTCATCTTTTCTATGATGGCCCAGTAAATTATGGAGGTAAAAGGTTTTGTATAAATAGTGCGGCGCTTAGATTTATTCCTAAAGATAAAATGGTTGAGGAGGGCTTTGAAGAATACTTAAAATATGTTGATTAAAGGTAAATAATAAACTTATTTATCTTTTTTTACGTTTTATGGTTGACAAAAGCCTGTGTTATTAATATAATGTTAATAACAGGCGGATGCTTGATTGGATAGATTTGTTAATAAGACATACAGTAATCAATTATATTTTTTTAAATTGTGTTATTAACAAAATATTAATAAGAAAAGAGGAGAGAAAATGAAAAAAATTCAAGATGTTCAGGACTTATTATTAATCATAGATATGGTTAACGGTTTTGTAAAGGAAGGTGCTTTAGCGGATCTTTATATCGGAAGGCTTATCCCCTTGCAGCAAAGACTTTTAGAATATTATTCTGAAAATAAAAATAAGGGAATTGCTTTTGTAAAAGAGGCCCATCATAAAGGGTCAAGAGAGTTCAACGACTTTCCAGAACACTGTATTTTAGGAACTGCTGAGGCGGAGTTGGTAGAGGAGTTAAAAGGATATGAACAGGATGCATTTGTTTATCCGAAAAATTCAACTAGTGTGATGTTCGCAAACGGATTTATGACTGATCTTGAAGCAATGAAAAATTTAAAGCGGGTGGTAATAACAGGCTGCTGTACAGATATTTGTATTATGAATGCAGCAATACCGTTAGTAAATTATTTTAATGAATATGATTTAAATTCTGAAGTTTATGTACCAAAGGAATTATCAGAAACTTATGAAATATCTGATGTACATGAACGTGAACAATATAATGAAATGGCGTTTTCTTTAATGAGCCAAGCGGGCGTAAAAACAGAAATGCCTACTGATTTACAGAAGGTCTTAGTAAGATCTTAAATTTATAATTATTGTTATTAACAAAATGATAGAAAGAAGATGAAAAAATGGAAAATAACACTTTAGCAACAGATTTTTACGAGCTTACAATGGGGCAAGTATATCAGGATCAAGGTGAACAAGATCAAATTGTTTACTTTGATGCCTTCTTTAGAAGAACCCCTTTTAATGGTGGGTATGCAATTATGGGTGGTTCTGATGAAATAATTGATTATATTAAAAATTTAAAATTTACTGATGAGGATATTGAATATTTAAAATCAACAGGGCAATTTAGCGATAATTTATTAAATACTTTAAAGAATTTTAAATTTACAGGGGATTTGTATATGGTTCCTGATGGTACGCCTGTTTTTCCTTCAGAACCAGTTATGACAGTCAGGACTAATGTGGTGGAGGCTAGTATTTTAGAAACCGCTCTTTTGTCTTACTTAAATGCGGGCATTATATTTACAACAGCAGCTAAAAGAATTACAGAAGCCGCAGCCGAAAGACCGGTTATGGAGTTTGGTTTGCGTAGATCACATGGAATAGAAGCGGGGATACTTGCTAGTAAATGCGCAGTTATTGGCGGATGCGTGGGAACGTCTAATGTGCTTGCTGGTAAAAAATTCAATTTAAAATTAATGGGGACGATGGCACACAGTTTGGTTATCAACGGGCTTAATGAGTATGATTCGTTTTTAAAATATGCGAAAACATATCCAGAAAATACAGTTTTATTAGTTGATAGTTATGATACTTTAAAAAGTGGAATTCCTAATGCTATTAAAGTTGCCCAAGATTATTTAATACCTAATGGTTATAATTTATCAGGGATTAGAATTGATAGTGGAGATTTAGCTTATCTTACTAAAGAAAGCCGAAGACTTCTTGATGAAGCGGGACTTATGGATACTAAAATTTGTGTTTCTAATGGATTAGATGCACAAACAATCGAAAGTTTGTTAAATCAAGGGGCGCCAATTGACTCATTTGGTGTTGGCGAAAATATTTCCTCACCGATGGTTATTGGAAGCTGCGTATATAAACTAGCGGCTAAAGAAGAGTGTAATGCAATTTCTCCAAGGATTAAAGTAAGTAATAGTAAAGCTAAAACTACTAATCCTGGTTATAAAAAAATATATCGTTTTTATGATAAAGAAAGTGGTTTTGCTTTAGGTGATGTGGTGACTTTATACGAGGAGGAAATTCCTGAGGATGGTTATACTTTAGTTGATCAAAATGATAGTTTAAATCGCCAAGAGCTTACTGATTATGAGGTAAGAGAATTACAAGTTCCTATCTTTATAAATGGTGAGTTAGTATATGAAAACAATTCAGTTATGGAGCGTCAAGATTATTGTAGTAGGCAGATGGAAACTTTATATCCAGAAATTAGGCGTTTAGATAATCCTCACGAATATTATGTAGATTTATCGGAAGATTTGTGTTCATTGAAAACGAAGATGATTGCTGAAACTAAGGGGAATGGTTTTCAATATGGTAAGGGGGTAAAACATGGATAGACAATTGGAAAATTTAATTAATGATTATATAAAGAAATATAAAACGATAAGAATGACAGAAATTCCAGAAAGAGAATCATCATTTTTAAAAGTAAAAAGTTTTAAATGCGAGTTAAATAGTGGCACACAGATAATTAGAGAGCAATGCTTACGAAATAACCTTGAAGGGGACGTTGTAACAATACTACCAATAACAGCTAGTAATAATATTGTGATGGTGGCTCAGCCACGAGTATTTACCCCATTAACTGTTGGTTTTGAATTACCAGCTGGGTATGTTGATGTTTTTGAATATCCAGAAGATGCGGTTTTACGTGAATTATTAGAAGAGACAGGCTATTTACCGATGGGGCTTGAAAAGCTTATTTCTTACCAGGGAGATCCTGGGTGTTCAAGTGCGGTTAATCATTGTTTTGTTGCAACTGGTTGTCAATTAACTAATAAGCAAAACTTGGATGAAAGTGAATATGTAGACTTTTTCGAATGTTCACTCGATGATGCTATGGAGATGCAGGCATCTGGTTTAGTGGTTGGTTCAAGTTCGATTGTGACTTTGCAAAAGGTATATGGAAAGAGGCAAAATTATGGAATTTAACGTTAAAGAAGAAACTAACAATATTATAAATTTTATTAAAAAATATTATGAAGAAAATAATTTAGGTGGAGTAGTAATTGGCATTAGCGGTGGTAAAGATAGTGCAGTGGTATCAGCTTTATTTACGAAAGCTTTAGGAAAAGAAAATGTTATCGGTATAACGATGCCATGTTATTCAAAAGAAAGTGACGTGGAAGATGCTAAAATAATAAGTGATTATTTTGGTTTTGAACTTTGTGAAGTTGATCTTACTAGAACGTTTGATGTTATGAAAAATAGCCTTAATATTAAGGCATTCAGTAATGAGGAACTTTTAGATAGTGACATTAATTTAAAACCACGTTTAAGAATGGCTACACTTTATTATTTGGCTGCGGCGTTTAGTAAAAGTAGGAAGCAAATATATTTAGTGGCAGGAACTGGAAATGCTTGTGAAATATATGTTGGTTATTTTACTAAAGGTGGCGATGGCATGAGTGATATTAATGTTCTTGCTAATTACAAGGTTTCTGAGGTACTTAAAATAGGTGATTATTTAAATGTTCCTAGAGAAGTTTTATACAAAATACCGAGTGATGGTCTTAGTGAACAAACTGATGAGGATAAATTAGGAATTACATATAAAGAAATTGAGGAATATTTAGATGGAAAAAAGGTAAAAAATGCGTCCTTAATCGAAAATAAACACAGGATTAATAAACATAAGAAAGGAATTATTTGCTATGAAAGAGAGTAGTTTGTTATGAAAATTGGAATTTATGGTGGGGCTTTTAATCCTCCGCACGAGGGCCATAAACGAATTGTTTTGGATTTATTAAAATTTAATTATTTGGATAAAGTTATATGTGTTCCTGTTGGTGATATTTATTGTAAACAGGATTTGGTTTCATTTTACCACCGAATAAAAATGTTAGAAATAATGTTTAATGATAATTACAATGTGATGATTGATGACTACGAAAATAAGCATGAGGATGTTTATACCTATCAAACTTTAGATTATTTTCAAAGTTTATATCCTGAAGATGAAATTTATTTTGTATGTGGTAGTGATAATATTAAAGAATTAAAAACATGGAAAAATTATGAATATATTTTAAGCAATTATAAGATTTTAGCGATTTCTAGAACTGGTTATAGTTTAGAGCCTAAAAGTTCGCCGTCGATTATTGGAACAAGCGTCATATCAAAAAACGTTTCGTCAACAGAAATTAGAGATGATTTATCTAGTAAGTATCTTAACGATGATATTAGAAAATATATTTATGCACATGGTTTGTATCGTAGAGATTAATTATAGTATTAAAATTCATTTTCTTGAGTTATAATATAGATGGAGGAATAGCAATGGAAGAAAAATTAAGAGACTTGATTAAAAAGTTAACCATAGAAAATAAAACAATTAGTACAATGGAGTCGTGTACTGGTGGAGGGCTTGTTAATGCCTTTACAAATATTGAAGGGGCTAGTGAAGTAATAAAGTTTAGTGCAGTTACTTATTCTAATGAATACAAAATTAAAATGGGAGTTTCCAAAGAAATAATTGATAAATATACTGTTTATAGTAAAGAAACGGCCGAAGCTATGGCAAAAGCGATTGCTTATTTTACTAATAGTAATTATGGAATTGGCATAACTGGAAAATTAAACAGGGTGGATCATTATAATTTAAATGGCAATGATAATGAAGTTTTTATTTCTATTTATAATAATGATAAAAAAGTTTTTGATACTTTTAGTTTAGTTGTTACTAAGAGTTCCCGAAAAGAGAATAAGGAAGATGTTATTATAAAGGTGTTGGAGCATTTGGTTAATTGCTAAAGAGAGTTAAATTATGTTATAATCATTTTAGAAATAAGAGGCGATATGATGTATAAATCAGAAGAAGAATTTTTAAAGGCTTATAATCCAAATGATTATGATAGATTATCTTTAACGACGGATATTTTATTATTTAGTGTATCATCAAAACCAGAGGAAAATTACCGAAAACTTAGTAAAAAGTACTTTAGTATTTTATTAGTTAAAAGGGAAACTTATCCTTATAAAGATAAATGGTGTTTACCAGGTGGTTTCGTTTTGATTAATGAGGATTTAGAAGATGCTCCTAAGCGAATTTTAGCTAAGGAAACAAATCTTCATAATATTTATATGGAACAATTATATACGTTTGGGGGAGTTAACCGCGATCCAAGAATGCGTATTATTTCAACAGCCTATATGGCCTTGGTTGACAAAAATCAGTTGACAGAGACTATAACGCCAAATGCTTCATGGTTTGATGTAACAGTAATGGAAGATAATAATAAATTAGATATAATTTTAGATGATGAAGATAATGTTCATATGCATATTAAATATGAAAAAGTATTAGAGGATGCGACAACTGGAAGATATCGTTTTAATGTTATTCATAATGATGGTCTTGCTTTTGATAACGCTCAAGTGATTTTAACAGGAATTGATCGCTTAAAAAATAAAATTGAATATACTGATATTGTGTTTAATATGATGCCTAAGTATTTCACTTTGGGAGAACTACAACAGGTTTATGAGGTTATTTTAGGGAAAAAACTTTTAGATCCAGCATTTAGAAGAATTATTAGTAATAAGGTTATTAAAACAGATAAAGTAAAAAAAGGGGAAGGACATAGGCCATCAGCATTATTCATGTATAAGGAGAATAATCATGAGGAAGATAAACAAAATTAAAATTGTTGCGGGTACGCAAAATAAATCTAAAAAAATTAAAGCTGATTTAGAAAGAATTCTAAACGAATATAATTTTGAAATTAATGATATGGAGTATGATTTAGTGATTGCCATTGGTGGTGATGGAACTTTTATCAATGCAGTTCGTGAGCTTCATTTTGATAGTAATATTTATTATGTAGGTATTAATACTGGAACTTTAGGATTTTTACAAGAGATTAAACCAGAGGAAATTGAAAATTTTGTTAGAAGATTAGCTAATGATGAATTTAAAACAGAGAAAATAGGTTTACAGGAAACTGAGGTGATTACGAAAGAAGGTAGTTATCGGTTTTTCTCATTAAATGAAATTGTTATTAGGGATTATAAATTTAAAACAACATTTTTAGTTGTCAAAGTAAATGATGAATTGTTAGAGGAATTTGCAGGAGATGGATTATTAATATCAACATCATTAGGTTCAACAGCTTATAATGCAAGCTTGGGCGGGGCAATGATTGGTTCTGGGATTCATACTGTTCAAATAACACCAATCGCTCCTTTAGTAAATCATGCATATCATAGTCTTAAAAATTCATTAGTGTTACCTGAACACAATATAATAACAGTTGAACCAAGTTACGCAAGAGACAATGATTTATTGGTTATTGTTGACGGTGTAGAGGATGTTTATAAAGATGTTATTCATGTGACTACTAAAGCAGGTGATAAACATATTGCTTGTCTTAGATTAAATGACTATAATTTTACTAATCGTATTCATGCGAAATTTTTAAAATAAAAAAGATTCAAAATTGAATCTTTTTGTATTATAGTTCAATAAGTTTATATTCATAATTTAATTCTTTAATAAATTTAAACATATCATCCATTGATATGAAGAAAGTTGCTGTGTTGTCATTGGGATGAAATGTAATGATTTTTTCATTTAACAATTCTTTGTCAATATAAATTTCAATGTCATGTTCTTGATTGTTAATTAGTCCAAAAAGAGAAACTATTCCAGGAACAAGTCCTAATTTTTCTTGTAATTTTTCTTCAGAACCAAAGTGCAATCTATCACCAATTAATTCTCCAACTTTTTTAAGATCTAATCTTTTGTGGTCATCCATAATAATTAAATAAAAACGACGATCTTTTTTTCCGGCCATAAATAGTGTCTTAGATGGAACACCTTCTTTGCCTTCGATAGCTTTATCAGCTTCTTCCGTTGTCCAAACAGCACCATGATTAACTGCTTCAAATTTAATGTTCATTTTATTTAAAGTATTAATAACTAATTCTTTTTGATTCATTGTGTCAACTCCTTATTCGAATTATAGCATAAAAGAAAAAGTTATAAAACACATATATCTTAATTTCATTATAATTTTTTTATTTAGATATTGTTAATTGGAAAATAAAATGATATAATTAAAAAGTCAGATGTCTCCGTAGCTCAGTTGGTAGAGCAATTGACTCTTAATCAATGGGTCCACGGTTCGAGCCCGTGCGGGGACACCATTTTGATATTAAAAGCTTCATATTGGAGCTTTTTTCTATATTATATAGTAATAAATAACGAATATTATGGGATAATGGCATTAGGAGGAATAACATGAAAGAAGTACAAAATGTTAGTGAACCTGTTGCAACTGAAAACGCTTATCCAGTGTTATATGGTTATGGAGATACTTATTGTAAAACAGTAGATGAAATGAGTGCGCATGTTGATATGTGCTCTTTCGATGAAAGAATTAGATTTGATTTAATCACATATAAATATATAGGGGATTATGAGGGAAGAATTGATGTAATTAGTCAACAACAAGTTGGTGGTACAGAAAGATTTATCACTGCAACTGATGAGAATACATATGATAGTTTTTGTTCTCGTAATGGTAATTGGAAACAAAGACTCGGAAGCTTAGAAGATGTTTATAAAGCTTTCAACCATTATTATGGTATCGAAATGCAGGACGATGTTTTTATGGATGCAAAAAAGCGAAAATCTAAAGTAAAAGAAATTTGCGATTCGATTATATAAAATAATTAAATAGGACACAGCAACAGGTGATAATGAGACTCCTTCATATACTAATATGAAAGGAGTTTTATTATGGAAGATAATTTATTAACTCCACTTGGAACATTTGAAGAAAAACGTATTGGGTGCGACGGACCATTTTGTTGTGGGACTAATGAAGATGCTCATTTTGTTATTAATAATGCTAATTTAGTTAACTCAACACTTATAGGAACAGCTATTATCAATGATTGTTGTCCATGCATTAAAGTAGCGATTGGGGCTTGTATAAAGCTTTGCAAAGGAAATCAATTTATTGCGCAAACAAGTACCAATGCATGTGGCAATTATAAATTTACTGGTTTAACACCTGGCTGTTATACAGTAATTGGCTATAGAAAAGGGCTTTGCGTAGTGAGAAAGCAAATTATGATTAACGAAGATAATAGTATTTATATGCTTCATCTTTTATTTGATCGTGACGAAAAAAATGACTGCTCTAAGTAGTCATTTTATTTTGTTTAAATATTGAATTATATAATCATAACAATCTTCAAATAGTTGTTCTAATTCTTCTTCAGTAAACATTTGATAATTTTCTTTGTTATATTTAGTTTGGCTATTTATTAATTTATTTATTTTATAAATAGCCTTATTTAAATCTTCATCAGTTAAAGGACATTCTTTTATTTTTATAATATTTTCTAAAGTGGTATTATTCTTATTAATAATATTACCTATTTTTTTATCATTAATCATTTTTTGGCCATATATCTTGAAATCATTTTGTTTTATTTGCCATGGAGTAACTGTTTCATCATTTAATATACTACCATCTTTGAGGATTGTTAATCTTTCATTATCTTTAATGATGATATGGTGTTTGTGAGTATATGTATTATAATAGCTATCTGTTATTAAATGAACAAGGTAACCAATAATAACGTCGTTATTTAATTCTTTTTTGTATTGATTAATAAAATATTCAGTATCAATTTTGTATTTTTTAGTTGCTTGTTGAAGCCTGTAATGCGTTATACTTGAGTCAATAATAGAACTGGGATTTTCAATTTCATATCCATTCAAGACATCAGGAAGAATATTACCAATAATGAAATCAGTACCGAGATTTAATTTTTTATTAAGTTTGTTTGCCATAGCAAGATGGATTGGCCAAGAGGGCATATAATCACTTCCTTTACATAAATTATAGCATATTTTATATTTAAATATCTTGATAAATTGTTTTTTATATGATAGAATAATATAGAAATTTCGACATTTAGACAAAACTTGAAAAAAATTTATGCAAAATACTTGTCAAATTTCATAAAATAGGGTATACTTATAAAGTCAATTAGATGGGCCTGTAGCTCAGTTGGT
>ENA-OPBM01000241-OPBM01000241.1-human-gut-metagenome-genome-assembly--contig:-NODE-241-length-47849-cov-11.035590_pt1 | contig 47849 bp, 36 predicted proteins | sample MGYA00241069_ERZ501454 | MGnify/ENA primary metagenome ERZ501454 (study PRJEB25962, sample SAMEA2042625) | human gut metagenome | biome: human gut; feature: human-associated habitat; material: faeces... | reverse complement strand
ACTATTTTATATTAAAAAAAGAAGGGGATGTGCCTTAGTTTTGACACAGCCCCTTATACTTTATATCGCTTATGGAATATTCTGGATTATTCCTTCCCAACTATTAATTCCAATTCGGGATAAATACTGTTCAAAATAATCATCTTCCTCATCAGTACCAGCCTTTTGATAGGTCGTCCATACAGGCTTGATTTCACCATTATGAGGTGCATCGGCATACTTACGCAATCCCAAACAAGCACCATCTCCCAAATGGTCAAACCAACTATGCCATTGTATACCATTTATACCGTCCAGATTATTTATCTTCTTCCAACCATAAGCAAATCCGGCAGCCTGATCTTGCAAATCATCATCTTCATAAGATGGCGAACATGTACCCGCCTCAGAAAGCCACACAGAACGTCTGACAGTTCCTTTATATTGATTTCGGGATGTTTTCACCCACTTATCCAACACTTCAAGATTCTTCAAAGTCACATATTCCGTATCCATAGAATAAGTCGCCTGTTCATCATCCCAAGTACACGGGTTGCCTAACTGAGCCGGGTAACTATGACATGCCAATGACCAGAAGAAATCACCTTCACTTTCACTGAACTGATTCATAAAGTCGAGCATATCTCTTACTTTATACCAACCGCCACCGGCAGCAATGTTCCATCCATGCGAGAAAGAGATAAAGACTTCTGAATGCTGGTCATATTGATGCGCAATATTATAGCACATACGCATCGAACGGAGATAAGTATCCATAAACGTAGCAATCGGTTTGTCACCCATATTTGTCCAATGACTTCCTCCATCCACTTCGTTATGTATAATCCAGTGCGCTATGCGCATATTAGGAGCACTATATCTTTTTGCCAGGAAGTCAAGCGCGGCAGCATAACAATTTGTAGACTCTATTGTGGTCATATTGGGCATTGTATAGGGAGCTATACCATCAAAATCCGGATGTTTCAAAAGAGTACCGGCGTCTCCGGTAGGAGGAACCAACAAAATGCCTGCTACAGAGATTCCACGTTTACTCGTTTGCTCTAACACAGCATCAAATGAACTCTTCATATACCCCTCATTAAAATAATATGTCCTGCCACCGTAAAGATGCGGAATATCTCCTTCCTGTTGAGAAAGATGCATGAAATGAGAAATAGGGATATTGATGGTGGCACTGGCAATACCCAAAGCATCCAAATCAGATGCAAGGAATCCATGGTTTATCAATCCTCCCAATCCCTTCTTTGATTTTAAAGGAATAGCCTCAACACTTTGTTTTACGTGCATTTTATCCACGTTCGCATATCGGGCATGAGAAACAAACTCATCCTTTGAAGCTCCTTCTCTGTATATAGCCCACTTAGACAATAAACGATCATATTCATAGTCACCTATAGTAACATATCTATCCAATTGGACATTAAAAGAGCCGTTTGATAAAGGTGTTTTATTTTCTACCTTTTCTACTTTGAACATATCCACAAATGGAGGAATCTCTCCCAAGAAGAAAGTACCTTCTCCCGTACAGTTACCTTGAATACTGATCGTATTCTCTCCTACCACCACATCAGTTACATGGCAATCATATTCTTTATTCAGATAGGCTTTAATTCCTTGTTCGTACTTCTCTTTATTAAGTGCTTCGTTATTCTCATCCTCTTCCTCCTGTTTTTCCTCATCATTCATTGTACGCAGACGTATATTACGCATTTGTATGATATTATTAGGCTGGTCTCCAAAATCCAGACGCAGATAATCCTTCACTTTCCCCCAATCAAACTCCTGTCTATATTTCTTTAGACGAACGCTGAAAGAAGCCCAATCTGTAGAAGCCGGAACAGAGCCCGCACTCATACTGTGGGTAGCATCAATCCCATCCTTTGCATCCGCAAAGAAGAGTTCAAGATTGCTCATCCCCATTTCCGTCTGATATTCAAATTCAAGGACATTACATTCTTCGGGAACATCTTCTTTAAACAAACTGGCAGTCGCCCAAGGATCACCATTAGTAGTTTCTATCGTATAACTACTGTCTTCATTCTGAGTTAACACCACTCCCCATTTATAAGGTCCATCCAATAACATATAAACGGGCGGAATAACGATCTCTTCAGGCGGAATAATTTCTCCTCCATTGTCTTCTATAAAATCATCATTACAGGAAGATAAGTTCATCACAAAAAATGCCATTAAAAACAGCATGCCACATCGCCCTAACAGGCGTTCAGACCTTCTCATAAAGAAAGCTTTCAAATTTTCCATAATTTCAGTTTTAGTTAATAATGTCGTTGATTAAAAATTCTCAATAATATTCCAATCAGGAATTCCAATTAAAGGTAAGAATTGTTTAAAGTATTCATCTTCTTCATTTGTGCCTGCTTTTTGGTAAACTTCCCAAACGGGTTTAGCTTCCCCTTTGTAAGATTCGTCCAAATATTTGCGCAATCCTAAACAAGTCCCATCACCCGAATGATCAAACCAATTATGCCATTGTATACCATCAATTCCTTCCAGTGCATTTATTTTCTTCCAAGCATAAGCGAAGCCTGCTGCCTGCTTTTGAAGGTCTTCATTAGAATAACTCCGAGAACTAACTCCTGCCTCAGATAGCCAAATAGAACGCTTAACAGTTCCTTTATATTTATTCTCTTTAGACAATGCCCATTTATTCAAGACTTCCAAATTCTTAAACGTAATAAATGGCGTAGCCATCGAAAGTTGAGCATTCGGATCAATCCAAGTACATGGGTTAGTTAAATCTTGTGCATAACTATGATAAGCCAGCCCCCATTGAAAATCCCCTTCTGTTTTACTATAAGCGCTTAACAAATCAACTATCTCCTTACAAGTATACCAACCTGGATTAGATACTTCTGTCCATGAATGTGAAAAAGATGCAAAAACTTCAGCATGCACATCATACTGACGAACAATATTATAACACATTCTCATTGACTTCACATAAGTATCAGTGAATACAGTTACTGGCTTTACCCCCATATTTGCCCAGTCGCGCCCTCCATCAACCTCATTATGCATAATCCAATGACTAATACGTCCATAAGAATTATCTATTCTGCAATATCTTTTCGCCAAAAAATCTAGTGCAGCGGCATAACAATTGACAGATTCTGCATTTGTCAAATCAGGCATTGTATAAGTTCCTCCATTGTTGTCAGGATGTTGTAATATTGCCCCAAGATCAGGATCTGCACATCTAGCAGCAGGATCTAATAGAATAATTGCAGCAACAGAAATATTTCTTTCTTTTGTAGCTGCCAAAAGAGCTATATCAATCGTATTTCTGAGATACCCTTCATCTATATAATAGGTCTTTCCACCATACATATGTTCAATATCACCGCTTCTTGCAGTAAGATGCATAAAATGAGTAATAGGAATATTAATAGTACCGCTACTGATATTTAATAAGGAAAGATCCGTTATATACTGATTGGGAATAATTCCCCCCATCCCTTTTTTATTAGTTAACTTTATTGGTTCTAAAAACTGAATTGCCTGAATTTCATCTGCATAACGAGCGTGAGAAGCCAATAAATCAACTCCATTTTCTTGCTTAACAATAACCCATTTGGATAAAAGTCGATCATAGCTTATACCTTCTCTTTCTACAAAACGATCAAGTTCTATCTTAAAAGATGAATTTGTTAACCTGATCTTATAGGAATGCGTATCCATTCTCGTCACATCCACATAAGGAGAAATCTCACTTAAATAAAAGACTCCTTCTCCTATAAATTTACCAGCTATTTGAATAGTTTTTTTTGTAACAGACACTTGATCAACCGAACATACATAAGACGCTTGCAAATATGCCCTCAATGCCTCTTCATTCCGAACATCCTCCTCAGTATAAGGAGATTGACATATTTCTTCCTGTTCATCATTCTGACACGAAAGAAATAAAATAGAAGTAATAATTAAAACAAAAATAATCGAATCCTCAAAAACATATCTAAGGATCTGACTTTTAATCAGTCTCATAAATAAAACTTTAAAATGGTTTAGGTCTTTTGGACAAAGATAAAACAATCTTTTCTATTTCAATAAAGCTTTACCATTTTTTATTATTTATAGCACATTATAAGGCACATATTCAACTCTACCAAAGAAATTAGATTTTTCTAAAATATTACTTTAAATCAAATTGATTATCTTTTGTTATCATTATTTTCAGCCCAGAAGCACTAAGCAACTGTGCAACCATCAATAAAAATAGAGAAACAGAAGGAGTAAACAAACGTGTCCATTCTTCTTGTGCTCCTATAAAGATCAGAACCAAATTCCCACAAGTAGCTGTATATATCAAAATTGATAAAAGAGGGACCTTGCTTTTCCTACAAATACTCACAATAAGAAATACACCATATATAGCCAGTACAAGATAAAGAAGATTCATTTTTATCTTAACAATACCTTTCTTTGTTACATAAGAATCAAATATATTTCTATTTCCGGCATAACCAGCAATAGCAACTGCTTCTTTCAAAAAGTGTCCTATATCACTTTTAATGGAAGCAGATAATGCATGTTGTATATCCGATAAAGGATATTGACTTCTTAACTGCCCAAACTCTGTATAATAAGGCTCTACTGTCTCCGATTTTCCCGATTGCAATATTCTCTCAATATCTACCCTTAAATTCGGATTTTCTATAACATCTGGATTTAAAAGGTTTCTTTGCCGGGCTATACAATATTGATTGAGCGTTCCAATACCTGAAGGGGTAAAAACTCCATAACTCTTTTGAAAAGCAAAACAATAACATAAAACGACAGCAGTTGCAAAGCCAACACCTAAAAGACCGTAATAAGCCACTCTTTTTTTAGTCTTAAAAAAAAGAGTTCCTAACCAAAAACAGAAAAAAATAGGTAACAAATATAGAAAAGATGGACGCAACATACAAAGCAAACATAAACTGATAGTAAAACCAAGCAAGGAGCTAGCTTGAACTTTCATCCACCCATTAATAGCAAAATAAAACAAAAAAATAGTTCCACTTATAGCTAAAGATTCTGTCAGAATCGCATTATTCCAACTGGATATACCAGGAACCAGACTATAAAAAACTGTAAACCAAAATGTTATATTATTCTTTCCTGTAAAAATCTTAGCTAACCTATAAAAACAGGGCACTGAAAATAAAAATATAATTGACTGTACACTAACAACTACCCAATATAACAGGCTCTTACCTACACATGCCTGCAAAACTCCTAGAAAGAATGGATATACAGGAGTTCTCCCCCAGTCGATCCTACCCTCAAGAAATACCTCCCAAGCATCCAAATAGCCACCCGAATCAGCAAGAATCTTCCAGCCGAATAAACAAAGATTAACAAGAATACCAATGATGGCTATACTATAAACCCAGCGCAATTGTGTTCTTTCCTCATCTGCATTAACTATTGACCGGAAATACTGAAGGTACTTACTTGCTTTCATGATATTCCTCCTCTGTATTCACCGCCCAAATATTAGCCTTATCTGTACGATTATTCAGTATATTATCAACAGCTTCCATTGCAGTAAGCATAGAATGATCCATATTATTGTAACGATGCTGTCCATTACGACCAATACAAAACAAATTAGGAATCGTATCCAAAAATGCTTTCACCTTATCTAATTCATAATAACTACCAAAATATGAGGGATAAGCCTTTTTCACTTTTATCTGCACACTATCAAGTACATCTTGAATATCAATAATACCTATATGAGCTAACTCATGAATTGCCATCTGAATAAATGCTTGCTTATCCATTTCCCAAAGAGAATCTCCTTCAGAACAGAAATATTCTAGTCCAATCCATACTGTATTTTTATAATCATTTACCAAATAAGGGGACCAATTATTAAAAATCTGAAGACGACCAATTTTAACATCCCGTTCTTGAATATAAATCCAAGTGTCAGGCACACGATTTAAGTAAGTCTTAATTTTTGTCTGGTTTTTAATCTTAAGATTCTTCACCAGTAAACCTACTGTTATAAAATCTCTATATGGTAATTCTGTAGCTATCTTTAAAACATCTTGCGGTACATCAATATCTTTAAGAGCCGGAACCAAATCCTTAATAGGCATAGAAGACAGGAAATAGTCACAAGGAACATTCTGTATACCATTTTCATCCTCAATATCTACAGATGTAACCCTATGATCTTGAACATGTACAGCTCGAACATTTGTATTCTTATATATTTTACCCCCCATCGCAGTAACATCAGTAGCAACCGTTTCCCACAATTGCCCCGGCCCATACTTAGGATAAATAAACTCTTCTATAAGCGAAGTCTCTATCTCTTTCTTATCCGTAGAAGAAGAAAACTGCTTACGAAACATATCCTTAAGTATTGTCAAAATCGACAATCCCTTCACACGCTGAGAGCCCCAATCCGCACCTAATAGTGAAGGATGGATTCCCCACACTTTTTCAGTATAATCTTCGAAGAACATAGAATACAAAGGCTTCCCAAAACGGTTAATATAGAAGTTTTCTAATGAATCTTCTTCTTTTTTCCTTATACATGAATACAAATAACCGGTTCCAGCAGCAACAGTACGCCCTAACCCCATATTAGTAAAGGTTTTCATCTTAAGGGAGATGGGATAATCAAAAAACTTACGTAAATAAAAGATTCGTGACACTCGCTCTCGTAGCAGCATTACCCTATCCTGCTGTTCTGGATCCGGACCATTCTTCAATAAGTCCTTCTCCTTTCCTAAAAGTAAATCATCTAATGCAGGGGCACCTTGTAAAGGCATTATTTGATTCCACCAATCCATAACCCGCTGATTTTTACTAAAGAAACGATGTCCTCCAATATCTATACGATTACCATTGTAGCGAACAGTTTTTGAAATACCACCAATCTCATCTGACTGCTCAAAAACAATCGGATGAATATCCGTATTTTGATGTAAAAACTCATAAGCACTTGTCAAACCTGCTGGACCCGCTCCTGCGATCACTGCAATTTTCTTCTTATCGTCTGTCATCTCATCTAATTTTTAGCATTAAAAAGAAAATAACGTCTACCTAAAAAGTTCCACGCATATACCAATACAGCAGTTATCAATTTAGACAGCATATAATATAAACCAATTAAATCTGTAAAAAAATAAAGAAGTACATTATTCAATCCTAATCCTATAACTCCTATTAAGCCAAACAAAATAAATTCAATCTTTTTGTTTTTTATCTTAGAGCTTCTAAAAATCCACTGAGTACTAAGTATATAATTAACTAGTAGACCAGCAAGAAAAGATAATGTAGCAGAAACTAAATAATGCCAATGAGCATACTCTGTTAAAACAAATAATAAAACTAAGTCAACAACAAAAGCCAATCCACCGACTAAAGTATAACGGAAAAACTGAATAAATAAATTAGTAGTCTTTCCAAATAATATTTTCTTAAACGATATTTCCACTTATTTTACTTCTATTTTTACGAATTAGCCAGCCCTAAATGTGTGTTTAATATAAGTTACAAAGTACGTTCTTTTTTCTCAGATATACAACAAAGCTATCTCTAAAAAAGTATAATCAATCAGCGAAATACCTCTCTCACCTTTCATACATTCTCTTTTCTGCAATCAATTTATAGGCAGATATATGAATAGAACATTTTTTTGCAGAAATATAAAGTTTATATTTGCAACAGCAACAGTTATATCAATATTAATACACTGTATAAATTAGCTAAAATAAAAACGACAATTAATAAAATACTGAAATTATGAAAATAATCAATGATATTCAAGTCAGCATTATAGTTCCTAACTACAATCACGGCAAATATATTAAACAAAGATTAGATTCAATTATCAACCAAACATTCACCGACTATGAACTTATCTTATTAGATGATTATTCTTCTGATGAAAGTCGGGATATCTTGCTATCATATAAAAACAATCCTCATGTTAGTCATATCATATTAAACACGCAAAATAGCGGAAGCCCATTTCTCCAATGGGAAAAAGGTATAAAACTAGCCAGAGGAAAATATATTTGGATTGCAGAAAGTGATGACTATGCAGACATACATTTCTTAGAATATACTGTCAAAGCTCTAACCTTGCATCCACAAGCTCACATATGCTATACGGGTTCATTTATTATAGATACTAATGGAAATAAAATAAATGACCCTTGGTTTGATCAATGGATAGAGGATGACTCAATAAATATTTTTCCTAGTAACAAACATTTATCAACTCACATGCTAGAGAGTAATACAATATATAATGCAAGTATGGTTCTTTTTAAAAAAGAAGGATGTTTATCCAGTATTACGCAAGCCTATACCCAAATGAAATATGCTGGTGATTGGCTTTTCTGGATAGAACAAATACGTAAAGGAAATGTAATTGAGATCCATAAAAAATTAAATTATTTCAGAAAACATGCAGAAAACACGACATCCAAGGGTGATAATAACGGAAATGCAATTGAAGAGATAGCATTTATTAAAAACTTTCTCTACCATAACGTCCCATTAAGTTATAAGAAACGCCTTATCGATAAAGCACGTTTCTATTACAATGTTTCTTGTCTAACTGTTTCACAGAAACGAAAGAATGAACTATTAAAGACTATTGCAAAAAGAGCCAAAGTGTATAAAATTCATTATATTATAGGTAGCAAAACTAAAGGATATAAAAGAAAATATGGAGAATAGTCTAACTATTCCAGTTTAAAATACTTTTGCTTCTTTATATTAAAGACTAACAATAAGCAAAATGTAAATCTATACCAACTTTCTTTTATTCTTTGCCGCCAAGGAAGTCTTTCCTTCCTAAATATCGATAAATAATATAAATAATTTATCTTGAAAGGGTGCCTGCACGATTCTTCCCAAGGCTTAGGCTTCCAAGTATAATGCAATATTACTGGATGGCAAAGAATACTTCGCAATTCACGGTTAAAATGATGTCGTTGTAGCACACTATAATGATAGAAAGCCTCTTCAACATTCCATTTACAAGAGACATGTAAACACTTATCGTAAAACAAGGCATTTAAAACATCCTGATCATGTGCTCTAAGCTTATTATAATTCAAACTTATAAAATCAAGAAAAGCTAACGTCTGATTATTTTCTCTCCAATAAGACAAATTTATCAATAATACACCAGCATTAAAATATCCATATTCTGCACTATACCCCAATCTGTCATACACATCTCCAGCAGAGCATCCAAGTTCTTCCACTGCCGCCAATGCATAACTATCCAAAGAAGTATACCAAAGTTCTTTTATAGAACCGTTGATGACTATATCACAATCTAAATATAAAACCTTATTAATATAATTCGGTAAAATATCTGCAATAAACAGCCGATAATAAGTCGTAATTGTTAAATGGTCCGTACTTTTAATGGGACAATTTTCCAATAACTGTCTGTCAACTATATAATAAGAAAAACAACCACCAAATGATTCTACTAAAGTCCGAATCAATGTTATATTTTGAGGCTCAAGCTTTTCTATCAGCAAATGAATTGTATGCTTTTCTTCTAAATTATTAATAAAAAAAGAAGTTAACATCGCACCACAATGCTGCACGTAATTATCATCAATCGAACATACAATATCCATCTTTATTTATTAATAATTTTATAAAACTCATTCACTATTCGGCATGCCGCAAACATTTCAGAACGTCTTTTCCCCTTTTCGGCATATTCCTTACGTAAATCTTCATCATCCATCATCCTTTTTATCCCTAGATAAATCGCTTCATCACTTTGTTCCGTCAGAATACCATACTTATTGTTATCCAACAACTCCATTGCTCCTGCAGTTTTTGTTGCAACAACAGGTATCGCCAATGCAAACGCCTCACAAATCACATAAGACAACCCTTCTGATACAGAAGAACTTACCAACAAATCAGCCTGTTTTAAATATGGATAAGGATTATCTTGAAAACCCAAAAATTCAATATTAGCCTCCAAACCCAGTTCGTCTCGCAAATTTATCAATGCCTCTTCTTGGTCTCCTCTACCTATGATCTGTACATTAAAAGAATAACCTTTATCTTTTAGTCTTTTCGCAGCACGTATTAAATAATCAAAACCTTTTACCTCAATGAGACTTCCTATTGCCACAATTGTAAATTGCCGTTTAAGAAACATCTGATTATTGGCTAAACATTCTACTTTATCTACATCAAGAATATTATACAAATAATATTTAGGTGTATCAACAGTAAATAGTTTATCAAAATTGTTCATGGCCATTTGAGATACAAAAACTATTTTATCTAATTTCTTATAACAATCAATTTCTGTTATAGGTTCGTGAAAACGTTTTTCCGAGTAATGATAATGATAAAGATCACAATGTACCCAAGAGATATTTACTCGTCCTCTACTAAATATAAAATTATGTAATAGTAAAGGATCGCCTTCCATAAAAGATATTATAGCATCATATCTCAATCGACGAAGTTTTGTGTGCAAAAAATAAGATAGTGGAAAAGTACGCTTAAAATCAATATAAGCTCTAAATAGCTTACGATAGCGCTTTGAATCTTCTCCCTCAAAAAGAGTAATAATATTTACTTCTTTAGGAATATCCTCCATATATACTCCACGAGGAAGTATCAAACATAAAGAGACCTTATATCGTGTATAATCAATAGATTTCAACAATTCGACCAAAGCCTTTTCTGCTCCTCCCCCTTCTAAATCCGACATCAAAAATAATAGATGCTTCATAAAATGTCAATGTCTATGGTATAACCTACTTCTTCTCCAAATTATTCTTTATGTATTTATAAAAAAGACGACGATACCATTTATTCTTATATTTATATATCTTTCTTTTACAACCAGCTAAATCACGATATGCATCTAATGCACCTCCGAAATGAGACATATATTTATCTTTATGTTTTGTATAGATATAATCTTCCAAAGCCATGCGTGCTTCTTTAGTCCGAGTAGGAGTAATCATTGATACAGCTTTGGTTCTGTAGTAAAAAAGAGGGAGTGGTATCTGATAGACTGGGCTATTATCATCCAAAAGTCGGATAAAAAATTCCCAATCTTCAAAGCCTTTCAGCATTTGTTCATCATATCCACCAATCTGTAACCAATCACTTTTTCGATACATAGCAGAACAGAAAATGGAATTTCTCAATAAAAGAGCTTCATAGTTCTTGTATACTAAGTCCCACAGCCCTGTTGTAACGCCAAAACAATACCCCAAACAATATACTAGTTTCAAATGAGGCTCTTTTTCAAAGGCTTCAATAGCTTTCTCAAGATATTCAGGTTTAATAATATCGTCCGAATCCAACGGAAGAATAAATTCTCCTGAAGCGTGCTTCACCCCATAATTTCTAGCAGATGAAAGTCCTCCATTCTCTTTTGAGAAGTATTTAAATCGCTGATCCTTTTCCAAATACGCCAAAGCTATTTCTTCTGTATTATCCGGTGAGCCATCATTAACAATTATTCCCTCCCAATTTTTATAATTTTGAGCAATCAAAGAGTCTAAAGTTTCAGGTAAATATTCTGCTTGATTATAACAAGGAATTACTACAGATACTAATTTTTTATTATCCATTCTAAATTAATAAAATCATAATTTATAATATCGATGTCCTTTTAAGTTTATCCACAAAAAGAAACAAAAAACATATTTATCAAATAGAGCTGCAAGTTTTCGCTTAAAATTCAAGGAAGAACCAGCAAATCTCTGCAAATATATATAATAATTTATGCGAAACGGATGTTTACACGAAAGGTCCCAAGGCTTAGGTTTCCAAGTATAATGCAATATTGTCGGATGTCGCAAAACAAAACGTAATTCACGATTATGCTTTAATCTTTTCATTACTGAATAATGATAAAAAGCCTCTTCTACATTCCACTTATATGACACATGCAAGCATTTTTTATGTAATAATGCATTTAATACATCTTGATCATGTGCTTTCAATTTTTCGTAATTTTCAGCTATGTACAGCAAAAACTCCCTTGTTAAATTGTGCTCTCGCCAATACTGGAGATTAATTAACAATACTCCAGCATTGAAGTAGCCATACTTTTTATCATATCCAAGCCTTTTATAGACATCAGGAAGAGAGCAGCCAAGTTCTTCAATCGCAGCCATTGCATAACCATCCAAAGAAGTATTCCAAAGTTCAGTAATAGAATCATTTATAATAATATCACAATCTAAATATAGAATTTTATCAATAGACTGAGGTAAAATATCAGCCATCAACAAACGGTAATATGTTGCAATTGTTAAATGATCTCCTTCCTTTATTGGAAAAGAAGCAACTATCTCAGAGTTTACTAAATAATAACAAAATTCACCCTTATAAGCATGTATCAATTCTTCTATAGTTTTCTTATTATCTTCTGTAATTCCTTCAGTCAGAAGATGAATTACATTTCCCTCTTCCTTATTATTCTCAAAGAAAGAGGTCAACATAACGCAACAATGTTGCACATAATTATTATCTATAGAGCAAACTATATCCATTATATTTTATATTTATCCATAAACAGCCCCAAAAAACGAAAACGCCAGACCCTCATTTTATCTTCCCATTTATGCTTCTTCTTCCATGAACCAGCAAAATGATGAATTGAGTATGTATTAGGAGTGACAGCTAATTCTTTACTAAACCATGTTTTGGGACTAAAATAATCCTCAGGTAAAAGCGTAATAATAGAGCTATCATAATCAAAGTCTGCGACAGATTTTACTCTTTTCCACATATAATTTTTCTGAATATGTATCAAGATAATATATGGTAAAGGACGAATATCAAATTTCCGCCCCTTTATATGAAATTTTCGTTTATCATAATAATTTAAGATGTCTTTCAATAAAGGATGTCCTTTCTCAAATCCTATAGTTGCCGCCTCAATAGCAACTTCTCCTTCATCTTTAGATCTTTCACGTCCTATAAAATATGGAAGTTCCAATAAATCATTATAAGACTTTAAGACTTCCACATCAGTATCCAAATAAATTCCTCCATAATTATATAAAGCATAAATACGAATATAATCAGCAGCAAAGGCATATTTACGATACATAAATGCTTCCTTCACCCATCGAGAAGATTCGATATCAAAGCATGAAAAATTCCATAGCTTAAACTCGTAATCAGGAAGATGCTTCTTCCAGGTAGCCATATATGCTTGAACATCATCAGGGAAAGGCTCATTACTTAGCCAGCAATAATGAATAATTTTAGGAATCATATTGTTTTAATTATATTATTTTTTCTATTAACAAACACTGCTAGCACTAAACAGTAAATCTTCTCAACTTTAGACGATAATAATAAATAAAGGCAATAGGGACATACTTATATAATAAAAAATATACCCCTCTCTTTCCTCGCGGCAAAGGAATAAACCTTCTTTTTTTCATTTCATATATCATCTGCTGTTGTATTCTAACAGGAGTTCCCCACTGTATACTACGCTTAAATGATTTTAACAGGTTCTTTGCTATCAAGTCTTGAAAGTAAAGACTTAAGTGAGGGTCAACAACACTTTCTTGCCTAAAGCATTCTAAACTTTCCATTCCTCGAATCATATCAAAATAAGAATTCTCATTATATTTCATCATAAAGGAACTTTTATTCCGGAAATAGTTATAGAAAACTAACGGCAGATACTTTACTCGTCGTGCAAAATAAATAGCCCGCGGGGTAAATTCTTCATCTTCATGCCAAATAGGAATCATCTCCAATTTATTTTCAAGCAGAAATGAACGTCGATAAGCATATGCCCAAACCATCGGATAATATTTATTTTTTAGCAAAAACTCTTTACCATCTACAGGTTGATTCGTATAACTGCCGATACTTAGGGGTTTCTTTAAAGGATTGCTATTTGAATCTAAATACAAATAATCCATTAACATCATATCCAAATCTTCTTTCATCAATTCATCATATATCTGAGTTAATGAATTAGATCTAATAGAATCATCAGAATCCACAAATAAAAGGTACTCTCCCACAGCTTCCTCAATTCCCCTATTTCTTGCTCGGCTAAGTCCCCCATTCACAGTAGTTACATATCTTAAAAAAGAATACTTCAAACATAGATTATTCAATAAATCCAGTGTACCATCCGTTGAACCATCATTAACCACAATTACCTCATATTCATCATATAAAAAATCCTGGTTTGCCATAGAATCGATACATCGTTCCAGGTATTCTTCTGCATTATATGCAGGCACTATAATTGAGAACTTCTTATCCATATCAGTCAATCAACAATTTGTGCTTTCTCTTGAATATAGCACGATAACCACGATATAACATTCGATAAAAGTTAAAATGTTCACACATGAAATATCGTTTGATTGACATACTCGGGCCTAATTGCCAAGATGTTATATGACGATATTCGCGCATTTTCAGCATTGTTTCATCTATTATATCTTCAAAAGCCGGTGATGGAGGACACAATAAAGTATGGTTAACCAAATGAATACCTCTCTTAAGTACACCAACAGAAGATTCGTCTCCAAGCTCTGCATTCTGAATAAACTTATCCTGCTCATAAAGACTCAGGAAATAATGATATTCCTTTACCGGGTCATAACCTCCACGAGTAATACTCTCATTCTTATGAATCATATAATGGTATTTAGAGACACAACTCAATACCACTTTCTGAGAGCTATAGAATACTTTATATAATACCGCCACGTCTTCATAAACTCGTCCGACAGGGAATGAAAGGCGGTCAAACAATTTACGTTTAAAAAGTTTCGCCCATAAATAGTTCTTTACCAGGTCATTCTTCACCAAAGCACGTATAATTTCCTTCTTGGAAAAGATATGCAACTTACCGGTATTGTTGATTATCTTGGAGGGCCTTCCTTCTTGCTCAAGGAGATAAGTACAAGCAGAGACATCCGCATCATGCTCTACCATCAATGTGTAAAGATACTGATACATATCATGATCAATCCAGTCATCACTGTCTACAAAGCCCAAGAGTTCTCCCGTAGCTGCAGCCAAACCGGCATTACGGGCAGCACTCACCCCACTATGAGGTAAATGAATAGTCTTAATGCGCTGATCCATACGCGCAAACTCATCACAAATACTGGAGGAGCCGTCGTCAGAACCATCATCAACTAAGATAATCTCAAGGTTCTTATAGGTCTGCTCCAGTATAGATTGCAGACAAGTCTTCAAATAGTCCTTTACATTATAAACAGGCACTATAAGACTAATCAATGGTCCAGAGATATTAGCATTCATATTATTCTACTTGTCAACTTTTTATTTTTACTGCAGCCCCTTCTATATAGAATGCTATATAACAAGGAATACTGCAAAACTACCCTCAAATTTAAATAAATTTCACACTCTTCTGTGATTCGATAATACAATCTAAACACTCTCAAATCAAACAATTACCTCTTATTTGCCATTTATACAGTATAATTCGTCTAGTTTCCAAAGTTCATTCAAAGATTTCCACTGTTTATCATTCAGGTTAATTTTCCCGTTATTTTTCTTTTGTAAGCTATTATTCTGTGTTTGCGGCAATTCTATCGGTCGGGGATAAAATTCTCCGCCTCCCGTCACATTGATCCGCCTCTTTAATTCATTTGCTTTCAACCACAAATCATCCGCAGACGGGCAATGTTCACTGATTATTTTCCAGTCGAACAGTTCCTCTCCATACCAACGGGAAGGATAATAAATTCCTCCGCATCCAATGGCTACATTCTGCAAAGAGCTATTCACCGGCATCATAAACACCTTCGGCCATTTTCTATACACCGAAAAAGTATTCCCATCCATACGAATTTTCCGGATAACATTTCCGCAAACCGTGTCCGGATACTGATATGACAAAGAAAGCAAACGCTCAATCGTATTCCGGGGATAAATCAGATCATCATCTACTGTAATCACTTTATGATCCGGGTATTCCCGAAAAACATAATAATACTTTTTATGAGAACGGAAATTCTCAGGTACAAATTTAAATTTCACTCCATTAGCTGTCAGTTTTCTGAGTTCTTCCGGCAGATCGTTCAACCGTCCGGGAAATTCCTGTTCTGACAACCACACAATTATATTTGCGGGAATATATGTCTGCCACAGAATTGACTTCAACACCAAGTGAAGTTGAGAAATACGAGGAGGAAATGTCGTCAATGAAACTATGACTTCCGAGTCATTCAATAATACCGGAGCATCAAAACCCTGTTGATAGGCACGAACTACCTTATCGTGGTATTTTGCTCTTCTCCATCTGCAAGGCAAGGAATATATATGCCGATAAAAACCTCCTTTTTCTTTATAGGAGACCAGTTTCTCCTCTTCCCGTGTATAGCGGTCGTAATAACTGTTCGCCTCAACAGTTTTACCTCGCAACTCACCCTTCACAATACCCAAAGAAGCCCATTTCACTTTTGCACCACGGGTATGCTTCCTTATATCGCGGTTCTTCTGGATGGATTCTTTCGTTTTATACCCTCTTGCGTGATCCAGATGAAGACATACGGTAGAATAACGTATCTGCATACCATGAATCCCATAATTCTCCAGACGCTCTCCAAATTCACGATCTTGTCCACCGTATTGCATGCGCTCGTCAAAACCATTCACTGCCAGAATATCGTTTAGCCAACCGGAAGCATTATGTCCGTTCCAACTTGCTTTGGTAGGTGTAAATGTGTTTAACAGCCATCTTTTAAATCCTGTAGCAGTCAGTTTATTATTTTTAAAAGAAGCAGGCATTCCTTTTCCTCTCATCCATTGCAGGTCAAAACATCTGCCGGATAATATATCATCTTTCGTAAGATCTTTCGACAAATCCATACTCAACTTATGATATCCGCCGGACAGGAAACGTCCTTTGCGGCGAAGACGCAGATGAGTTGATACGAAATCTTTACGCGGAATACAATCACCATCACTAAAAAGCAGATAATCTGTTTGTGCAGCCTGTATCCCCTTATTCAGGATATCACATTTACGGAATCCCTTATCTTCGTGCCATACATGCTTTACCCGAAAAGTCAATTGCGGAGTTACCCTCTGCAACATATCATAGGTTTCTTTTCGCGAACCATCATCGGCCACAATCAATTCAAAGCTTTTAGTATCCTGGGCTTCATATCCCCACAACACCTTCTCCAGCCATGCAGGCTGATTACAAGTTGACAACACGACTGACATCTGCAAAGGAGCAGCTTTCCGGCTAAAACGGATAATAGAATAATTGCACTCCATCTCTCCCTCAGCCCAATAAAGTTCTCTCGAGATTTCCTTCCAAAGGGTCAAATCCATACGAACAGCGTTATGAACGTTTTCCTCCTTATGCAAACGGACCAGGCATAATTCATAATCCTCATCCGGCATTTCTTCCAGATCTGCATGATGAGCCAGCAAGTAGTCCTGTACTTTGCTATCCGGGCAAATAACATTATTTTCAAAAACAACTATCATTAATTATCCTCCTTTAGCCATTAAATATCCAACTGAAACCAAACCTGATGTCTGCGTCGGTATCTGTTCCAGAATTTCTTTCTGTAATGCAGAATCAAACGCACACATTCTTCCTCATCCATCTTTCTCGAACGGGCATATTCTTTTCCCAACAGGATAAAGAAGGGCGTCTGCCCCCATAAACGGGCAAAATTCGCACAACCTTTCTTAATATCCACTTCACCAAAATGCATTCTGTTAATATCCACCAGTGAGAAATGATATTCTTCTCCTATCTTATCATACAGGATATTTCCCGGTGAATAGTCCAAATGTAAAATTCCGGCTTCATGCAAGCGCGCTGTGAATTCCGCAAAAGCGGTCACTACATCTGCACAGCTTTCTATGTCTGCATTGCCAAACTGGCAAAAGTTATATCGATAGGGAGATTGTATGCTCATAAAATATGAATGACCAATCAATCCCATCTTTGTTTCTTCTATATATGCAATAGGACAAGGGGTTTCAAATCCTTTCTCCAGCAGTTTCTCGGGATAAACAAAAGCACGCTTCCCTTTTGACGGACGAAAAAAAGCATAAGCAATCCTATTTATCAGCGGAGGTATGGCATACCGTTTCACGTTAATATCCAATCCATCCACCGTGATCATCTTTATCAAATTCCGCCCGGAATGAATTACCGTTCCTAATGTCTCAAAGTCCTCAGGAATACGTTCTACATATTCTCTCAGATATTCGTATTTGGGGTTAATCATTATCTTCATCTTACGAAAAAACAAGAATGGTCATACTTCTCTTCATCTCTCAACTCTTTTGCCCGGTCATCTTAAAATATTTATCCAACACAAGCAGTGATATCAAATTTTCTCTTCTCTTATCTTTAAATTGCGACACATATTCATGAGCATGCCTGATGATCTCCAATGATTCGTCTACATGCTCTATATAGTAATTCAACCGTTCTTCCAAATCAGAGAAATCCGGCTTTATTTCAATATAATGATAATCGGGAATAAGCGTGCCTTCCATAAACCATGTCTCACAGGTAGGTCGAGGCATCACTGCTATTGAATTCGATGACATCACCCATTTCAGGTTGCTGGCCACATCGATTCCTTCAAGAGCCATTATGAATTTATAATCCAAATGCTCATTAATCGTTTTCTTCTCCGTGCGCCACTCTACCGGGTCGGTCGTATTTTTACTGACATCTCCCAAATCGCACATCGGATGATGAAAATACATCTCCATAAACATCTTCCTGGAAGGTTTTCCTTTTACCTTTCCGCGAAAGATTACCATATTTTTCTTCTCAGTAAAAGCCTTCTTATCGTCTACAAATATAAAATGACGAACCTTATCCAGTTTCATCACAATCGAATTCGCATTATCCTCTGTCAGAGGACGGCTTTTCACAATAGAGGGATAGTCGGGGACAAATGTCACATCACCAGGACAGAAGCCCCACTGAAACTGATCGGAAAACCAACGGGTATATTGATAAGTATCAAAGAAATACACTTTTTGCTTGCTCATCTTATGCTCTGAAAGACGCGGAGCAGAGGAAGGTAATGGCACCGTTCCGGAAAGTTTATTGTAATAGTCAACACGACGTTCGATATAGTCTTTGTCCTTCCGACGGGATAATGAAGACAACCTCCCTTGTAACCGTAACCGGAAAATACCTTTCGGAATGATAAGTCTGAGAGCATTTACCGAATAGTAAATGAACTTAGGATTTTTCCCGCTACGCAACTTATATAAAAGTTTATTCTTCATTCTTGTTTCATATATCAGGAGTATTTGTCTCCTAATTAATTATTCCTTCAATCTTCGCTATTACCTGTTCGGGTTTTATTTCTCTCAGGCAGGCATAATCGCCTCGCCAGCATGGTTTTTGCCCATACACAGAGCAAGGGCGGCACGACAGTTCGAGTTGTACTGTATTGACCGGCAATTGCTTCCATCCCATAAATCCGGCATAAGGATGAGTAGCTCCCCAAACAGAGATCACCGGAATATTGACCAGCGAAGCCAGATGCATATTTGCCGAATCCATCGAGAGCATCACATCCAGATGGCTCATAAGATTCAGCTCGGTACGCATATTCAGCTTACCAATCATGGAAACGACGGAAGGGTATTTCGCCACCCAACTATCGAATACTTCCTGTTCACTCTTACCACCTCCGAAAAGGAAAACCTTCACCTTCGGATCAGCGGCAAAATGGGCTACTATCTGCTCCTGCAACTCAATAGGATAAATCTTACCTACGTGCTTGGCAAAAGGAGCTATACCAATCCATTTCAAATTATCTTTTGTACCCGCAACAGGTTCTATCTCTGCAAAATTCCCTTTTCCGTCTCCATAAATTGAAGAAAAGTTCAGTAATACAGGAAAGCCCAGTTTCTCCAGCACATCGGCATAGCGGCGGAAAGAACTTTTCTGGTTCTCCAGAACTTTATGCCGACGGCGAACCAATTTTTCTTTTCCCGCTCTACCTTTGCATATAGATGCCACAGGTATATTAGCAAGCCGAAATCTCAGGCACAAGTATTTCGTACGAAGCACATGATGAAAGTCCGCCACATAATCGAAACGCTTTGCCTTCAGTTCCGAATAAAGGGTATTCAACCCCCACAATCCTTTATGTTTACCCGTCAGATCAGCACCGATAAAACTCACATTAGCAGGAAGTCCCTGAAAAAGCGGTTGCCACACAGCACGACTCAACACAGTAATTTCAAGTTGAGGATATTGCACTGCCAGCGAATGTACTACCGGTATCGTCATGGCTACATCGCCAAGAGCTGAAAAACGGATAATGAGAATACGCGCCATTCGTTATTTTTTTGCATAAAGCACCGGATTCAATGCCGGGTCATTATACATCTTCATCTGTTTGTATACTTTCATATATTTCTTCCCTGCTTCGATATCAGACAGTAACTGATCGATAGCTGAAGAAAGGTCTTTCCGTTGTTCCAGCAGAATGCTCAGTTTCGTCTGGCATTGTGCACGATGTTCTTCCGTAGTATCCGTACGTTCCACTTCCTGCTGCATGTGGTAAATTTTCAAAGCAAGAATAGAGAGACGGTCTACTGCCCAGGCGGGACTTTCTGTATTGATTGTAGCATCTGCCAAAGGCTTTACATCCTTATATTGATCAAGGAAATAGCTGTCGATCAACTCAACCAAATCCGTACGGTCCTGATTGGATTTATCGATTCTTCTCTTTAAAGCTACGGCTGCTACCGGATCTATCTGAGGATCACGGATAATATCTTCGAAATGCCATTGTACGGCATCAATCCAGTTTTTCAGATACAAGTAATACTCTATCGACTTCAACTCGTAAGGATTGTTCATCGGCGCATCTACGCTATCCGTCACATGGTAATCTGTTGTCGATTTCCAAAAAATATCATTGCAAAGGTTACTAAATGTCATAATCTTAACTAGCTAATAGATGTATAATAGGACAAAGCTATGTAATATTTTTCAGACAAGCAACCGTTTCTTACTTTTTTATTTCTTACCTTTGTCTGAGCTAAAATGGAATTGTATATGAAAATTATTATAGACGATAAGATACCTTATATAAAAGAGGCAGCAGAGAAAATTGCCGACGAGGTAATTTACGCACCGGGAAAGGATTTTACACGGGAACTGATACAGGATGCGGACGCACTCATCATCCGGACCCGCACTCACTGCAACCGGGAATTGCTGGAAGGCAGCAAAGTAAAATTCATCGCTACGGCAACCATCGGGTTCGACCATATCGACACCGAATATTGCAAGCAGGCAGGTATCGAGTGGGCGAATGCTCCGGGATGCAATTCCGCTTCGGTAGCTCAATATATACAGTCATCTCTTCTGGTCTGGAAATCTCTTCAAAATAAAAAATTAGACGAGCTGACTATCGGCATTATCGGTGTAGGTAATGTAGGAAGCAAGGTAGCCAAAGCAGCACAGGATTTCGGCATGCGTGTACTGCTGAATGATTTGCCCAGAGAAGAGAAAGAAGGGGGCACAACATTCACTCCACTAGAGAGAATAGCCAAAGAATGTGACATCATCACCTTTCACGTACCTTTATATAAAGAAGGGAAATATAAAACGTTCCATCTGGCAGACGAGAAATTCTTCCGGTCTCTCCAACGGAAACCTGTTATCATCAACACTTCAAGGGGAGAAGTGATCGAAACAAATGCCCTGCTGGAAGCCATTGACAACGGTACAATCTCAGACGCAGTGATCGATGTATGGGAACACGAACCGGAAATCAACCGCGAGTTACTGGATAAAGTACTTATAGGTACTCCGCATATTGCCGGATACTCTGCCGATGGCAAAGCGAATGCAACCCGAATGTCACTGGACTCCATCTGCCGTTTTTTCCACCTGAATGCAACTTACGAGATTAACCCTCCCGCCCCACTCTCACCTGTCATCGAAGCCAAAGACCGGGAAGAAGCTCTGCTGAAGATGTACAATCCCGCCGAAGACAGCAACCGGTTAAAATCCCAACCGGAACTATTCGAAACATTACGGGGAGATTATCCATTGCGGAGAGAGGAAAAGGCATATATACAGGTATTAGGTAATACCTAATACTTATTAACCTAATATTTCTTCCACAATACGGGGAAAGTGCTCATATTCCAAAGCATGTACTTTCTTTGCGACTTCTTCGGGAGAATCATCGGGAAGTACAGGACAGGTAGCCTGGAAGATAATGCTTCCTTCGTCATAGTGTTCATTAATATAATGTATAGTAATACCACTTTCTTTTTCGCCCGCAGCCACCACAGCTTCGTGAACTTTGTCTCCGTACATACCTTTGCCGCCGAACTTAGGCAAAAGAGCAGGATGTATATTTATGATTTTACCGGGATAAGCATGCAAAAGTAAATCCGGCACACGAACAAGGAATCCTGCCAGCACAATAAAGTCAATACGATATTCCTGCAAAATAGCCAGAATTTCATCTCCGGCAATCCAGTCCTCCTTTGGGAACACGTTACAGGGCACTTTCAGGCGATGCGAACGTTCCAAAACGTAGGCGTCACTTTTATTAGAAAGTACTAACGACACCGTAGCGGAGTCGCTCTTTTGGAAATACCGGATGATATTCTCGGCATTTGAGCCGGAACCGGAAGCGAAAATGGCGATGTTTTTCTTCATTATACTCGAATTCAATGCACAAAACAGTGAAAAATGTGCAAAAGACTGCATTTATTTAGTCAAATATTTGCGCAAAACGATAAATATTCATTCCTTTGCACCGCAAATTTAAAGAAATAAAACTAATTATTAATTAAAAACTTAAAGTTATGTCTGAAATTGCATCAAGAGTAAAAGCGATTATCGTTGATAAATTAGGCGTAGAAGAATCAGAAGTTACTAACGAAGCAAGCTTCACTAACGACCTGGGAGCAGATTCTCTTGACACTGTAGAACTTATCATGGAATTCGAAAAAGAATTCGGTATCTCTATTCCTGATGACCAAGCAGAAAAGATTGGTACTGTAGGTGATGCTGTATCTTATATCGAAGAACACGCTAAGTAATTATCCGATTTCATCAATATGGAATTAAAAAGAGTGGTAGTAACAGGCCTTGGCGCCATTACTCCTGTTGGCAATGACGTTCCCGAATTTTGGGAGAATCTAGTGAACGGGGTTAGTGGAGCAGGGCCTATTACTCATTTTGATGCGTCGCTATTCAAGACCCAGTTTGCATGCGAAGTGAAAAACTTCGATGTAACTAAATATATCGACCGTAAAGAGGCAAGAAAGATGGACTTATACACCCAGTATGCTGTCGCCGTTGCCAAAGAAGCGGTAGCAGACTCCGGTCTTGACGTCGAAAAAGAAGATTTGAACAGAATCGGTGTTATTTTTGGCGCCGGTATCGGTGGTATACATACATTCGAGGAAGAAGTAGGCAACTACTACACTCACCAGGAAATAGGTCCCAAGTTCAATCCGTTCTTCATCCCGAAGATGATCTCGGATATCGCTGCCGGACAGATTTCTATCATGTATGGCTTCCATGGTCCTAATTACGCGACTTGTTCAGCATGTGCTACCTCTACCAATGCTATCGCGGATGCTTTCAACCTGATTCGTCTGGGCAAAGCAAACGTAATCGTATCAGGTGGTTCGGAAGCAGCTATCTTCCCGGCAGGTGTAGGCGGTTTTAACGCTATGCACGCTCTGTCAACACGCAACGATGAGCCTGGCAAGGCTTCACGTCCATTCAGTGCAAGCCGCGACGGCTTCATCATGGGCGAAGGTGGCGGTTGCCTGATCCTGGAAGAACTGGAACACGCTAAGGCCCGTGGTGCGAAAATCTATGCAGAGGTTGCCGGTGTAGGTATGTCTGCGGATGCTCATCACTTAACAGCTTCTCATCCGGAAGGTCTTGGTGCCAAACTGGTAATGATGAATGCACTGGAAGATGCAGAAATGGATCCGAAAGAAGTAGATTACATCAACGTTCACGGAACATCTACTCCGGTAGGTGATATTTCAGAAGCGAAAGCGATTAAAGAAGTATTCGGTGATCACGCATACGAACTGAACATCAGTTCTACAAAATCAATGACGGGTCACTTGCTGGGAGCTGCCGGTGCGGTAGAATCTATCGCCAGTATCCTTGCCATCAAGAACGGCATTGTTCCTCCGACTATCAACCATGAAGAAGGTGACAACGACGAGAACATTGACTACGACCTTAATTTCACGTTCAACAAGGCTCAGAAACGTGAGGTTAATGTTGCCCTGTCCAATACTTTTGGATTTGGTGGTCACAATGCGTGCGTTATCTTCAAGAAATACGCTGAATAAAACGTGCTACGTAACCAAATAAATAAGATAAGGCTCCTGTTCCGCAAGGACAGAGAGTCTTATCTTTGTTTTTACCGGATACTCGGATTTTATCCGCGCGATATCCGGATCTACGAACAAGCGCTCCTGCACAAGTCATCTGCCGTCCGCTCCGAAATGGGACGTCTGTTGAATAATGAGCGACTGGAGTTCTTGGGTGACGCCATTCTTGACGCCATCGTAGGAGATATTGTCTACAAACGTTTCGAAGGGAAACGGGAAGGTTTCCTGACCAACACACGTTCCAAGATCGTACAACGGGAGACCTTGAACAAGTTAGCCGTGGAAATCGGTCTGGACAAACTGATCAAATATTCTACCCGCTCTTCTTCCCACAATAGTTATATGTACGGAAATGCTTTCGAGGCATTTATCGGGGCCATTTATCTGGACCAGGGATATGAACGTTGCAAACAGTTTATGGAGCAGCGGATCATCAACCGCTATATCGATCTGGACAAAATCTCCCGTAAAGAGGTCAACTTCAAGTCCAAGCTCATCGAATGGAGCCAGAAGAATAAGATGGAGGTTTCCTTTGAGTTGATTGAGCAGTTCCTCGACCACGACAGCAACCCCGTATTCCAGACAGAAGTTCGCATCGAAGGGCTTCCAGCCGGAACAGGTACGGGATATTCCAAGAAAGAATCTCAGCAGAATGCCGCACAGATGGCTATAAAGAAGGTAAAAGACCAGGCTTTCATGGATACAGTCAATGAAGCAAAAGCGCAGCATTCGATGCCGCCTGAAGCAGAGGCTGAAGCATTGGAAGCTGAGATTGCGGAACCTGAAGTTACAGATGAAATCGCAAATGATGAAACCGGGACTGCAAATGAAACCGAGAGTGTTAATGATCAAACTGAGACTGTTAATGATGAAACCGGGACTGTAAATGACAAGACTGCTTCGTAAATGAAGCAGCCACAAACAAAAAGCTACAGGTAAAAAGTCTACCAACAGTCAAACGACAGACAGACCATAGATGAGATGCTACTATAAAAGCTTAAGTTAACCGAAACAGATTCCCATACGGCGACCCTGGATCACTAAATCGTGATCTTCAGTGACTAACTTCAACTTACCGGCAACATTTTCGAGAGGAATAGACGAAATATCATCTCCTTTCAGGGCAATCATACGCCCGAATTGTCCGTTGGCAATCAGTTCTGTCGCATGCCCTCCCATACGGGTGGAAAGGTTACGGTCGAAAGGAGTAGGCGAACCGCCACGCTGAATATATCCCAATACGGTCTCACGCGTCTCAATCCCCGTTTCATATTCTATTTCCTGCGCGATGTATTCCGCAGCACGTTTTCTGCCATCCGTCAGGATACCTTCTGCCACCACTACAATGGAATAGGGCTTCCCTTTTTTCAGTCTTTCGAGAATCGTATTTCCTATATTCTTGATATTGTAAGGGATTTCGGGGACAAGAATGACATCACCCCCACCTGCCATACCGGAATACAAAGCGATCCAACCGGCTTTATGCCCCATCACCTCAATGACCATGACCCTTTTGTGAGAACTGGCGGTAGAATGCAAACGGTCGATGGCATCTGTAGCGATGCTTACAGCAGAGTCGAATCCAAAGGAAATGTCCGTTCCCCAGATGTCATTATCGATGGTTTTGGGGACTGACACGATATTAACGCCCATTGCAGCAAATTTAGCGGCAGTTTTCTGCGTTCCGTTTCCTCCGATACAGACAACACAATCCAACCCCATTTCCTTAATATTCTGAAGAATCAGTGCCGGTTTGTCGACATCCGAGACGACACCTCCCTTTTTAAAAGGTTTTTCGCGCGAAGTCCCCAGCATTGTTCCGCCCTGGTTCAACAGTCCGGATAAGGATTTATCAGTAAAAGGCTCTATGTCTTTTGTCAGCAAACCTTGAAAACCACTATGAATTCCTATTACTTCCATCCCATAGTGATTGATAGCAGTTTTGCACACACCACGAATAGTGGCATTTATACCGGGGCAGTCTCCTCCGGAGGTCAGGATTCCAATTCTCATTGTCGTTTTTTTTAGTCAGAAACTCGGGATTCAAGGAAAGTCGCCAATTTTTAACGATTATTTCCGACGTAAAGATAGAAAAAAAAGATAAATAAGGTTACTTTTGCACGACTAAACATTATTATGTTAAAGCAGAAATGAATATTACAAAGATTATTAGTAAGACTTTCGATTCCCGTTTAAAACAGATAGACCTTTATGCTAGTCAGGCTAGTGAGATACAGCATCGTGTGCTGAGTCGCTTAGTGAACCAAGCTGCACAGACAGAGTGGGGAAAAAAGTACGACTACGCCTCTATCCGTAGCTATGAGGATTTCAGAAAGCGCCTTCCAATACAGACTTATGAGGAAATCAAACCTTATGTAGAGCGTTTGCGGGCAGGGGAACAGAATCTGCTTTGGCCTTCGGAAATTCGCTGGTTTGCCAAATCATCCGGAACGACCAATGATAAGAGCAAATTCCTGCCTGTCAGCAAAGAAGCACTGGAAGACATTCACTACAGAGGCGGTAAAGACGCTGCGGCACTCTATTTTCGTATCAATCCGGACAGCCACTTTTTCTCGGGAAAAGGGTTGATTCTGGGAGGAAGCCACAGTCCGAACCTCAATTCCAATCATAGTTTAGTAGGCGACTTGTCAGCCATTCTGATTCAGAATGTCAATCCGCTGATCAATTTCATCCGCGTACCGAGCAAGAAAATCGCTTTGATGAGCGAATGGGAGACTAAAATAGAGGCGATAGCCAACAGTACCATCCCGGTCAATGTGACTAGTTTGTCCGGCGTGCCTTCGTGGATGCTGGTACTTATCAAGCGTATTCTCGAGAAAACCGGTAAGCAAACACTGGAAGAAGTATGGCCGAATCTGGAGGTATTCTTCCACGGTGGGGTGGCTTTCACTCCTTACCGCGAACAGTACAAACAGGTCATTCACTCGCCAAAGATGCATTATGTAGAGACTTACAATGCTTCCGAAGGATACTTTGGTACGCAGAATGACCTTTCGGACCCGTCTATGCTGTTGATGATCGATTATGGTATCTTCTACGAGTTCGTTCCACTGGAAGAAGTCGATGAAGAGAATCCACATGCTTACTGCCTCGAAGAGGTGGAACTTAACAAGAATTATGCGATGGTGATTTCTACGTCGTGCGGATTATGGCGATACATGATCGGCGATACGGTGAAGTTTACCAGCAAAAATCCGTATAAGTTCGTCATCACAGGACGGACGAAGCACTTCATCAATGCTTTTGGTGAAGAATTGATTGTGGATAATGCCGAGAAAGGGCTGGCTAAGGCTTGCGCCGAAACAGGAGCGCAGATTTGCGAATATTCTGCCGCACCGGTATTTATGGACGAACATGCCAAATGCCGTCACCAATGGTTAATAGAATTTGCCAAGATGCCGGATTCCGTAGAGAAATTTGCCGCCATACTCGACGCCACCTTGAAAGAGGTCAATTCGGACTATGAGGCGAAACGCTGGAAAGATATTGCCCTGCAGCCATTGGAAGTGATCGTAGCCCGTCCGGGACTGTTTCATGACTGGCTGGCACAGAAAGGCAAGTTAGGCGGACAGCATAAGGTACCCAGACTAAGCAATACACGCAATTATATCGAAGCAATGCTTACGCTGAATAACGAATAAACCTTATTCGAGTAATCAAATCATTATTTTACAGGAGGTTCCCTACGGTGTTACGCAAAGTATTCACCGCAGGGCAATCTAATGTGCCGGCTTGAAAACAGGCACCAAAGTGTTTCAAACAATTTCAAATGCTTGAAACACTTTGTTTCATGCGGTGAAACACTCTGTTTCATTGCTTGGAACACTTTGTTTCAAGGCATGAAACACATTGTTTCAACGGTTGAAACAAGTCGTGAAACTACCGGCCGCATTTCTCCGTCCTATAAGAGAATGCTTTTCGATATTATTCCTTCTGTTGATGAAGCTGATGTGTTGCAGACAGTGCCTCCGTAATGATTCCACCACCCAATAACAAACCATCTTTATAGAAGGCAGCAGCTTGCCCGGAAGCAATGGCCGTCAATGGTTCGTGAAGCTGTACATGCAGGAGATTATCAGGTGTGATCGTTACCGTGCAATGGTTTTCCTGTTTCCGATAGCGTATTTTCACAATCACATCGGGATGTCCCAACAAACGTTCCCGACTAACGATGTTCCAATCTTTAAGCAGCATCTCCGTTTTTTCCAGCGCCTGAAGGGAAGAGAGCACTACCTCATTCTTCTCGGGACGGATTTCCTTCACAAAGACAGGCCGATTCAGATGAATCCCCAAGCCACGCCGCTGTCCGATGGTATAAAAAGGATAGCCTTCGTGCCAAGCTATAAAATCCCCCTTTTCATCGACAAATCTTCCACGGCTGACCTGCGCTGACCAAAACTGACCAAAGCTGACCTGGTGCTGACCAAAGCTGACCAACCACTTTTTCAGAAAGCTCCGATAATCCATCGGACAAAAGCAAACGCCCAAACTGTCCCTTTTCACCGCTACTTTCTGAAATCCCCGTCCGGCAGCAAAAGCACGTGCCTCCACTTTGGTAATATCCCCCATCGGCAGCAACATTCTCTGAAGAATATCCTGTTTGAGTCCCCATAAGAAAAAGGTCTGATCTTTGTCCGAATCTGCAGCATAAGTGATATAATAAGTATCATCCACCTTTACTTTCCGGACATAATGCCCGGTAGCAATATAAAAAATCCCCATTTCATCGGCTATTTTGGAAAGAAGAGGCCATTTGAGATAGTTATTGCACAACGTGCAGGGCACAGGAGTATGCCCCACCATATATTCACGCACAAAATATTCAATAATCTGTTCACGAAATATCTCACGGGCATCATACGTAATATGACGAATACCCAAACGCCCTGCCAGGTGACGGGCATCCTCCAGATACTCGGTCGAGTCATTCAACTCATAGAAACGGAAAGTAACTCCGGTCACCTCATATCCGGCTTCCAGCAATCGCATGGCAGCTACGGAACTATCCGTACCACCGCTCATTCCCAACAATACTCGTTTGTTTTCTTCCATCATGCTGCAAAATTAAGGATTTTCCCGTATCTTTGTTTGTTAAAGCCTGAAGAGAATGGAAGAGAAAGCAATTACCGGACAAGTTATCATCGTTTTAACCGAGCATCTGACGTTCGGCACACTGCTGATACCTTACATGGCGGAGCAATCTGACGACGGCACATGGCAACTCATAGAGCAGGCTTTTCACGCTTCTCCCGAAGCAATCAGCCGGATGAACGAGGCTGAACGGCAGGCCATCGACATCGCCTCTCATTATACAGAAAAATATCTGATGGGAGTCTACTCACGAGAGAAAACAGTATCCCGTTTTCTGCGTAAATTGTCCGAAGATCCGGAACGGATAAAGAACAATATCCGCCCATTCATCGAGAAAAAGCTACAGGAGATGCTGGCATTGATACGCTATCACAACCTTCCTCTGTACCAAAAACAGGTCGGGAGCAAACTGCTATATGCCCATCACGCCTACCGTGTTCATCCTCACGATGTGGAAATTCACTTCATGTTTCTTGCTGACGAGACAACTTTCCGTTATCAGCTGCAATGTTATTATGACGGACAGCCACTCTCACTGAGTGAGCAGAAACCTGTCATCGTGCTGACTTCCTCGCCGTCTGCTCTCTTATTGGGGATGGAACTATACTTTTTCCCCCATATCGAGAGTGTACGCATCCTGCCTTTCACCAAGAAAAAGAAGATCAGCGTTCCAGCCTCCCAAATTGAGAAATATATCGATAACATCGTGATTCCGATAGCACGCTATCATGAGATTACAACTCAGGGACTGAATATCGTTGAAAAGACGTACGCATGCGAAGCCGTCCTGTCTCTCGAAGATACCATTTACGACGAACAAATGTTGCGACTCAGTTTCCGTTATGGCGACCAGACGTTTACTCCCGACACCGTGACCGAAATGAAGAAGATCATTTACCGGAACGACTTCGGCGAGATATTTTTCTTCCGCCGGGATAGTAATGCCGAAAAAGAGAAACTCCGGATGTTAACGGATTCCGGTTTGCAACAGGTCAGCGACGTCCACTTCAAGCTGTCGCCCGATGCCTCCGAAAAGACAATTACCGAATGGATCGGCACCTATCGGGCAATGCTCCAACAATCCTTCCTGCTGACCGGAAATATGGGGAATACTCCCTACTGTCTGGACGAAATCCACATCGAACAAAGCTGTGATGACGAACCGGACTGGTTTGAACTGCATATCACAGTTGTCATCGGGCAGCTGCGTATCCCTTTCTCACGTTTCCGCAAGCATATCCTCGAAGAGAAAAGAGAATTTCTGCTACCGGACGGACGCATGATTCTCTTGCCGGAAGAATGGTTCAGCAAATATGGAAACCTGCTGGAATTAGGAACGCAAACAGAAACAGGGATTCGCCTGAAGCCCACTTTTGTCGGTGCCGTACAATCGGCTTTAGAAGAAAGCAGTCCCCAAAACCTGCCTTTCAGGAGAGAGATACACAATATCCCCGTTCCCCAAGGAGTGAAAGCACAGCTACGCCCCTATCAGCAGAAAGGATTCTCGTGGATGGTACAGTTGAACAAACAAGGATTCGGCGGTTGTCTGGCAGATGACATGGGGCTTGGGAAGACACTCCAGACGCTTACCCTGCTACAATATATATACAAACCGTTTTCCACCGATACAGCTACTGCTCCTATGGGGTCTGTATCTACAGAAATCCCGGCATCTGACAGTCAGCCGGATAAGGAATGTACTACCGGAACTCCGCCTGCCAGAGAGCAAGCGGCAGACGCCGAAGGACAATTCTCCTTATTTTCATTCTCTTCCGAAGATGAGTTACTGCCGGAGGCGCGGAAAATCAGGGAGAAAAACATACCCAAAGAAGACGCCCCAAGAGCAGAATACGGAAAAAATTCCCGTAAACCCGCCACTCTGATTGTGGTCCCCACTTCCCTGCTCCACAACTGGAGGCAAGAGGCGAAACGTTTCACCACTCTATCGATAGCAGAATATAATAGCAGCACGGTATTCCCCAAAGGGCATCCCGAGAAGTTCTTCAGGCGTTTTCATCTGATATTCACGACCTATGGGATGATGAGAAATAATATTGATATTCTTCGCTCCTACACATTCGAATATATCGTACTCGACGAAAGCCAGAATATCAAAAACAATGATTCTCTCACTTTCCGTTCAGTCATCCAGTTGCAGAGCAAATACCGGATCGCACTGACCGGAACGCCTATCGAGAACTCCCTTAAAGATCTGTGGGCGCAGTTCCGTTTTCTGCAACCGGACCTGTTGGGGGAAGAAAGCACTTTCCAAAAGCAGTTCATCATTCCAATCAAGCAAGGAAACACCCGCATGGAGAAAAGGCTGCAACAGTTAATCGCTCCGTTTATTCTTCGCAGAAGCAAAAGTGAGGTAGCACCGGAACTTCCTCCGCTTACTGAAGAAACGATTTATTGTGATATGTCCGAAGAACAAAGCGAGAGCTACGAACAGGAGAAAAACAGTCTGCGCAACATATTGCTCCAACAACCCGAAAACAGAGACAGGTTCCATACGTTCAGTATCCTGAACGGTATCTTGCGTCTTCGCCAGCTATCCTGTCACCCACAGCTCATTTTTCCCGATTTCAACGGGATATCCGGGAAAACCGAGCAAATCATCGAAACATTCGATACATTGAGAAGTGAAGGACATAAAGTACTTATCTTTTCCTCTTTCGTGAAGCATCTGGAAATCCTTGCCGATGTCTTCCGCCAACAAGGCTGGAAGTATGCATTACTGACAGGTTCCACCAATAACCGTCCGTCAGAAATCGCCCATTTCACCGAACAAAAGGACGTGCAGGCCTTTCTGATTTCTTTAAAAGCCGGAGGCGTAGGACTTAACCTTACCCAAGCCGATTATGTATTTATCATCGACCCTTGGTGGAATCCTGCCGCCGAAGCACAAGCCATTGCCCGTGCACACCGCATCGGCCAGGATAAACAGGTTATCGCCTATCGCTTTATTACCCAGAACAGCATTGAAGAAAAAATTCTCCAACTACAGGAAGATAAAAGGAGGCTGGCGGAAACATTCATCACTGACAGCGACGCACTGCCTGCACTGAGCAATGAACAGTGGGCGGACTTGCTGGAATAATGCTCTAATAACGCCAAATCGAACAATAGACACCAAACATTAAAATAAGGAACTTAAACTCCAAACGTCTTATAATCTCTTCTGCGACGTTATTCCGGGATTTAAGTTCCTTTTCTTTTGAAAAAGACTAATTACCCTACGGCTGGGTGATAACTATAACACGTCGACAATCTGAAGAAGTTGTCATTCCATAATCGCCAAGGCTTACTTCAGTCTTAAACTGAGTGTCACTGACACCTTGGCTAAGCAAAAACTGCTTCACAGTATTCAAACGATTGGACGATAGCTTTTTATTTCTGTTCTCATGCCCCACCGTATTGGCGGAACTGATAAGCATAATCTTCTTTTCAGGATGGGTCTTCAACTTTTCCGCCAACACTTGCAATTGTTCACCACCTTTTGAGGATAGTTCCCATGAATCGTTTTCGAAATAGATTATCGCACTCGTTTCTTCACCTTTTCCGGCAGCAGTACTGTTTATGCTTTCTATTTGGCGTTTCAATTCATCCGCTTCTTTTTTCAGCCGCTCCATTTCTTCTCTGGACTGACGCTGAAGAGTGGCTTTTGCACTGGCACAGTCTACTTGACTGGCATCCAATTCACTATATAAATCGGCAATCTGCTTCCTCTGTAACTTGCTTTTGCTCTTTACAAAATTATATCGTATGACAACGCCTGCACTATAAATACCTTTGGGACTAAAATCCGATTTCGTAGGTATGCATTTATATTGACCGATAACGCCTAATGTCAACTGACGCTGTATGTCAAACTCTAATGACAAGGAGAGAGGTATATACAAAGCATTGAAGTGTTTCTTATCTTCGGATGATTTCAAATAAGAGTGGCTATACCCATTAAAATAGGCGTCACCTGTAGCTGTCGCTCTTTCGTTGTAAGACCATGTCTGTGAGTTCCGATTCCAGCCACGCATATAGCCCACTCCCGCACCAGCGTACAGATTCAGCCATTGCGCTTTCCGCTTAGGCCAGATTTCAAGAATATTAAAATCCGCATTGGCATCCACCCCCGCCAAATACGTGTTATTGAGATTTTGCAATCGGTCGGATTTCAATTCAAGCGTACCGGTACGATCACCTATCAGAAAATTATGATCCGTAGTAGTGATCGAGAAGCTATGATTACCGCTAGATTTCAACATGGTATATCCCGCATTTACACCTAATCTCACCCAAGGTTGAATATTGTACTTCACGCCTAAATTTAAATCAGGCGCCATGGTTCTCTTCGAATTATCGAACAGTTCACTCCTCACCCCGTGATAACTACTGATACCGCCTTGCATATACACAGACCAAGTGCGGACTCGTACACTATCATTGTAGGTTTGGGCTTGGAGGGTAACCGTAGCCATGAGGGCTACGGTTATACCAAGTATATTTTTTAATTTCATCATATTTGAGAAAAGATTAGTTATTTGGGGTCAACTAATGAGTAAGTATTATTAGTGCCTGTTTCACAACAATAAACAATTGCATTAATACCATTCTTGATAACACTAGTTGAAGCATTATAAACTATCAACTCAAAACTATGTGATAATGTAGGTGTGAATGTGACATCCTTGGTACCATTAGCATCAGTAAGCCTCATCGCAAACATACTGCGATAATTACAACCAGTCGTAATTGTAACGGTATAATTACGATTTACTGCTGTCTTGACAACCTTTACCACCTTCTTGCCATTAGCAATACCATCTACGATTTCAGCTCTCGATGCAACAAGTACAGGTGCAGCATCAGCTGCCGTATTAGGAGTAAAAACCGCATGTTCATGAGTGCTTCCTGTAGCATCCACAACCTGCTTTGAAGTAAATGTAACAGACAATACATTCAACTGATCTGCATAAAGCTTATAAACATTTGAATTTACTCCGGCATCCTGAATTGCTGCGAAATTCTCCGGTGTCATATACATCTGCTCGGCATTGTTTTCATCATAATAAATACCCTTATCCGTGAGCAACTGTTCCAGTTTTGCCAGGAGATTCGCAGAATTTGTATTATTTGCTGCCGTCAAATCATTGACAGCACCAATAATCTCTGCCATTTTAGCGAGTTCTGCTGCTTCAGCTGTATTATAAGCATCTTTGAAATCTTTTATTTCTGCAGAAATAACCTTACCATTATTATCTATCACAAGTTCCAGCTTCTCACCTTGCTCATTGATAGCGGTAGCAATCGTATTGCCATTCGCATCAATCTTGGTACCCAGCGTTGTGAAACCATTAGTCATAGTAGTATTAAGTGCTCCAAGACTTTCATTAACGCCTTGAATATCCAAATGCAACTGGTCACCAACCTTACCTATCTGAGTAGTCACATTAGCAAATCCAGTATTTATCATCGCAGTTAATGCGTCAAATTTCTCGCTGATAGTCGCAGTCTGGCTATTGATAACTGCAACAAGAGCATCTGCCGTTTTCTTTATTTCCGCAGAAATAAGTTTACCTGTTTCATCTATCTCAAGACGCAGTAGTTCACCATTTTCGTTCATAGCCGTAACAATCTTGTTGCCATTCGCATCAAGCGTTGTATTGAGCGCTTTGAATCCATCAAACATTGTTGTATTAAGCGTTCCAAGATTAGTATTTACATTGGTAAGTTGTGCATCCAGCGTTTTGTCCAAATCGTCAATTTTAACAGATACTTCAGCAAACCCTGCTTTAGTAATAATCGTCAACGCATCAAACTTCTCTGATAAAGTCGCTGTCAAACTATTGATAGTTTCAACCAATTTAGTTGCTGACTTCTCTATTTGTGCAGAAATAAGCTTACCTGTTTCATCTATTTCAAGGCGTAATAGTTCTCCGTTTTCATTGATTGCATATACAATCTGCTTCCCTGTTTCATCTATCTGTGTACTCAATGCAGAGAAACCATCGAACAGAGTTTTGTTGATAGACGACAAACCATTCTCCACATTTTCTCCAAGAATTTTAATAGCACCGGTATTTTCGTCTACCGACAATTTAATATCAGCCAAATTCTTATCCAGAAGCTTATTCAACGCTTCAAATCTTTCACTAATAGACTTATTAAGGTCATTTATAACCGACACAAGAGCTGAATAATCATTGATATAGGTCTGGTCACCATAATCAACTGATGGTTCAAATAATTCTGTACACGAGGTAGTACATAACATACCCGCAACTAAGAAAGGAATTAACACCTTTTTCATGTTTTGTTCATTGGAAGTGCTAACAGCCCCCTCGTTAGCGGTTAAATGTAAAAAGCGTGGGAACTACTGAATTATTACCACCATGAGGCTCTCGACTGCCCGATCAGGATAATAAAACAATAGCCCACGCCAGAATGTTATATAGTCTACCGCAAAGCAGAAATATATACCACTGACGTGAGCGTTCTTGCCTATTACCTCCTGACCGTGAAATTGTCGAGATTCCATGATGAGATAATATGTCAAACGCTCTTCGTTTACTAATATGTCCTTTCAATGCCTCTACTTACTAGGCATTAGAAATTAGGTACAAAATTATAGAAACTATTTTAAATAACAAGAAATTAATGCTTATTTATTTTTTGTTCTTCGCACTGCCGGCACTGAGCAATGAACAGTGGGCGGACTTGCTGCAATAGTGATTAATAAAGTATACCCTAATATCCCATACCAAACTGCCACAAAGGGATCACATTCATAAAACCTTGTTCAATGTCATCTTTTACGATGAAACCCTTTTCTATTCCCTGTATTTGCTTCTGCCCCTTCTTCTTACCTCCTATTTCAAAAGTCATCTTATCAATCAAAAAGTCAGAAACGGGAGAAGTCACGACATCCGAAAACGCTCTGGTCTGATTCAAGAAGAAAGTTTCCCGGACATTCCCGATATTAGAGTTTTCCTGAGCCAAATTATAGATAAGATTCGTATTATCCAAATAGATTTTATCCACCTTTCCCAATCCCCGAACTCCACCGGTGGCATCCCGCAATTGTGCTATAAGTCCCGCCTCCTCAATATAAAGGCAGTAATCTGAAATATTATTGCGGCTTATCTCCAGCACTTTAGCGATACTGCTAAAGTTCGGTTTAAACGGTACACTTTTAGCAATAATGGCAAGAAGCTGTTTGAGCTTCCGTCCTGTAGATACATTCATATCTGCAAATTGAGGAATATCTGATTCTAAAGTCAAGTTAATGATTTGCCGCAAACGGATATCGTAGTCATCTTCCAAAGCAAACGGATAATAGCCTGTTTGCAGGTATTCATGAAAAAGCGGAAGCGGATGTTCTAAACCCGGAATATCAACCTTGTGCGTCACCATATCCTGTAAAGTATACACTTCGGAAGATATATGATGAAATAACTGTAAATATTCACGGAAAGAAAGCCCCTGCATCTGATACATAACTGCACGACGACTAAGGTCAGACGCTCCCTTATTGATATCCAATACGGACGAACCGGTAAATACAATATTCAATTCAGGGTGATAGTCATAAACCAATTTAAGTTCTTTCGACCAATCCTTGTATTTATGAATTTCGTCGATAAACAGATATTTCCCTCCCATCTTCACAAACGCATCGGCCAAATCAAGGAGGCGATGGCTGGCAAAATAAAAGTCTTCTGCCGTAACATATAAAGCCTCATTCAAATTCAGTTTCTCCTTGATATGCTGAAGTACCAAGGTCGTCTTTCCAACCCCTCTCGGTCCGGTGAGCCCTATCATACGGCTATTCCAATTTATTTTGGAATAAATATAACGATAAAACTCAATATCAGTTTCCCGCACTAATTTCCGATAATACTCGAATAACTTCTCCATATGCCTTCTTTTTAGACAAAGATATAAAATTTGCACTATAGGAGTGCATTATTTAAGAAGATTTGCACTGAGAGAGTGCAAATAGTTCCATATTCCTTGCAGCAACCTGTTTTTCTCCTATCTTTGCAGCCTAAAAACAACATCACATGAAATATAAACTCGTAGTCCTCGACCTTGACGGTACGCTTACCAACTCTAAGAAAGAAATAACTGCCCGCAACCGGGAAACACTGATACGCATACAAGAACAAGGAGTCCGTCTGGTACTCGCTTCGGGACGGCCAACCTATGGCATCGTGCCGCTCGCCAATGAGCTGCGTATAAATGAGTTCGGCGGATTTATCCTGTCCTATAACGGCGGCGAGATCATCAACTGGGAAAGCAAGGAAATGATGTACGAGAATGTGCTTCCCAATGAAGTGATTCCGGTGCTCTACGAATGTGCCCGTACCAATCATCTAAGCATACTGACCTATGACGGGGCAGAGATAGTGACCGAAAACTCGCAAGACCCATATGTACAGAAAGAAGCCTTCCTCAATAAAATGGCAGTACGGGAAACAAATGACTTCCTGACCGACATCACTCTTCCGGTAGCCAAATGCCTTATCGTAGGAGATGCCGACCAATTGATTCCTGTCGAGTCTGAGCTGTGTATCCGCCTGCAAGGAAAGATCAATGTTTTCCGTTCGGAACCCTATTTCCTGGAATTAGTTCCACAGGGAATTGATAAAGCCTTGTCTCTCACTGTCCTGCTGGAAGCGACAGGAGTATCACGGGAAGAAGTCATAGCCATAGGCGACGGATACAATGACCTGTCAATGATCAAGTTTGCAGGCATGGGCATTGCAATGGGAAATGCACAGGAACCCGTGAAGAAAGCGGCCAATGAGATCACACTGAGCAATGATGAAGACGGAGTAGCGGTAGCCATAGAAAAACATATTCAGCTATCCTGCCCCATGTAAAAACGAGCAGATTTCAAGCTGATTTACAGCATATATCAAAGAATTATTCTACCTTTGTGGCTCCTAAAAAGAATCAAATAGTAAACGTTATGGAACATCAACTAACCATTTACAACACTCTAGATAGAAAAAAAGAACTGTTTGTACCGCTTCACGCGCCTCATGTAGGCATGTATGTCTGCGGACCGACAGTCTACGGTGACGCTCATCTGGGACATGCCCGTCCTTCCATCACATTTGACGTACTCTTCCGTTATCTGACTCATTTAGGATACAAAGTACGTTATGTACGCAATATTACCGATGTAGGCCATCTGGAACATGATGCCGACGACGGAGAAGATAAGATTGCCAAAAAAGCACGTCTGGAAGAGCTGGAACCCATGGAAGTCGTTCAGTATTTCCTGAACCGTTACCACAAGGCAATGGAAGCACTCAACGTATTATCACCAAGCATCGAACCGCATGCTTCGGGACATATCATCGAACAGATTCAGCTGGTACAGAAGATTCTGGACGCCGGATACGCTTACGAAAGCGAAGGCTCTGTTTACTTCGACGTAGCCAAATATAACAAGGATTATCACTACGGAAAACTTTCCGGTCGCAACCTCGACGACGTACTGAATACAACCCGCGACCTCGACGGACAAAGCGAAAAACGCAATCCTGCCGATTTCGCCCTCTGGAAGAAAGCACAACCGGAGCATATCATGCGCTGGCCTTCGCCATGGAGTGACGGTTTCCCGGGATGGCATGCCGAATGTACTGCTATGGGACGTAAGTATCTGGGTGAGCATTTCGACATTCACGGAGGAGGAATGGACCTGATTTTCCCGCACCACGAGTGCGAAATTGCACAGTCGGTAGCTTCACAAGGGGACGACATGGTTCATTACTGGATGCACAACAACATGATTACCATCAACGGAACGAAGATGGGTAAATCACTCGGAAACTTTATCACACTGGATGAGTTCTTCAACGGCACCCACAAACTGCTGGCACAGGCTTATACTCCGATGACGATCCGTTTCTTCATTCTGCAAGCTCACTATCGCAGCACAGTTGACTTCAGCAATGAGGCACTGCAAGCCTCGGAGAAGGGATTGCAACGCTTGATGGAAGCAATCGACGCATTGGATAAGATCACTCCTTCTGCAACGACTTCAGAAGGCATCAATGTGAAAGAGCTCCGCGCAAAATGTTATGAAGCTATGAATGACGACTTGAATACACCTATCGTTATTGCACAACTCTTCGAAGGTGCCCGCATCATTAATAACATCATCGCCGGAAATGCTGCCATTTCTGCAGAAGACCTGGATAACCTGAAAGAAACGTTCCGGCTCTTCAGCTTCGATATTATGGGACTGAAAGAAGAGAAAGGTTCCTCGGACGGTCGCGAGGCTGCCTACGGTAAGGTAGTGGATATGTTATTGGAGCAACGAATGAAAGCAAAAGCAAATAAAGACTGGGCTACTTCGGACGAAATCCGTAATACATTGACTGCACTCGGATTCGAAGTTAAAGATACGAAAGATGGCTTTGAATGGAGACTGAATAAGTAATTGCAAATAAGAATAAAGGGTCAGTTCACAATGAACTGACCCTTCTTCTTTCATAGAAACATAATTAACCAATACCCATTAAATTCTCTCTTCCTTAATCATTTATTTGTCAAGAGCATTTCCACCGGTTGCCCGTGCTGACAGGTTACATTCAGAAGGGTATTGTTACCTTCATACTCAAGCTGTACCCCCTCTTGCGGACTCGGTAACATCCAAATGCCCTTTACAACGATCTTCTTACGAATCGGACGGCTGGGCTCCTTAGTTGTATAGGTCTTCTCCGCCAGATTCAGATTCGGATCACACACGCTCAGACGAATCCGGTTATCGCTTTCTTTGTCATACATCACCATCGTTTCTGCCGGAATGGAAACGATGAATTGATCATTTACAGGCTGATACGCTTCGAAGGTAGCATACCCTGTGATTCCTGTTTTCTTATCATATACCACATGAGCCATCTGATCACGTTGCAATACTTCGTAAGCAGGGGTTTTCTGTAATTCATCCAGTTCAGCAGCAGACGGTTGTATCAATACCATATATTCATAAGTTCCGTCTTTCGGAGCCTTTCCATGTTCAATCCAGGCAGATGAAAATTTACCGGCAGTCTTTTCACGAGTTTTTTCGTGACGCGATTCCTGGTCTGCCACTTGCGAACGTACCGTTCCATCTACCACATGATAATAATTATCATAGCCATCGTGCAGCCAGTAGTCATCATTATCTGCCTTCGGTTCCTTACCATTAAACTTAGTCTGGAAAAGAGTCGTCTCCGTAGGATAGTCAGCATTGCTGTTCGTAATACCTGTCCCCAGACAAATCATCCGATTATCGAAACAGAATACCGATTTACGGGCAACGAAGTCAGAAGTAAAGTTATCATAATCCCGTTCCATCAGTTTTATGGCAAACATTCCGTTCATACCACCCAAAGAACTGCTTCCGGAAAAATTCTCTTCGGAACGCGCCATAGTCGTACCTTTCAAAGGACTATCCAAAAGTTCGAAAGGAAGATGAATGGTAGTCGTTCCAGGCAAGCGGTTCCAGTCCCATCCTTCTTGTACAAAGCCACTTCCAGCACGGGAAACCGGATTCCCCTTTCCCATAATCTGAACCGATCCATAACTTTGATATCGTCCGTACCGATTATCTTTCGCATAAATCTCGGCTCCCCAGACATCAGTTGTATATCCTTTCAGCGTCACCATCCAGTCTGCCCGGCGGAAAATACCTGCCGAACCATAGTTGTAAACAAAGAAACCCTGAGGGGCCTGAGCCGGCTGAATGCCTTCTTTCTTAAAGAAACGTGCATTGGGAGTGTCTCCATTGCGTATCAGACGCAAATAATCGGCAGCCAATCCATGATCAAACGCGTCTCCCCGACCGGAAAGATCACCGGACAGCGCAATGTTGGCAAATGCTTCAATATCTTCACTACCCATCTTTCCGCCAAACGGATGGCGGCCGCTAATTCCGATCCCCCATTCGTAAAAGTTACAATAATTGCGCATCGCAATAAAAGCGGACTTGATATGCTGGCGGGCTTCTTCGGTCAGTTCAAAATCGGTTCCATTCGTGAAAGCGATAAACTGTCCGATAGTGGCCAATACGCCGGTTGTATAGCCGGGATAGAATCCGCCGTGATGAAAAGTCGTTCCATCTACTTTAATTCCGCCAATCGTCCCCGGAGTATAGCGCAATGATGAAGACAACCAACGAGATAAGCCATTCAAGGCTTGCTCCTGTCTGTTTGCATCGGGAAACATCATGGCAGAAATTAGCTTTGCCATCAAAAGAGTATGCCAGGAATCCAGTAATTCATCCCGTCCGGGCGAACACGGCTGGCGGGTTTCCTGCAAAGCTGCCCAAAAGCGCAAAGCAGAAAGATACGCATCCCGATGAGGATGTTTGTAGATTTCATTACGCATCAACCAGGCTGTAGTATAGATCTTACGTATCTGATAACCATAATGATGATTAGTACCCATCCCGCTGCCAAAGGCAAAGCCTTGATCTATCGCATAGTCAAATACCGTAAAATAGTTCTTCTTTGATGTCTCATTCTGATTGTAACAGGCATCATAGGCAAAACCGGCGAGCATCGTTTCAATATCATTCCATGACATTTCTCCTTTCTTTTTATCCTGTTCGTCGGGAGCGACAACAGGCATTCCTGTGAATCCGGTTCCGGCTGCGGAAGAAGTAATGGCAGCCTTTTCAAAAGTCTTGTAGGCAGCATTGACCTGTCCTTGCGGAGCCTTCTTCACATCCAGAAAGTCAGTCAGACGCTGTTCGATGGTTTTCAAGTCTTTCTTCTGCCGGCTAGTCAGTTTGCTGAGCAAAGGGATATCATAAGATTGCTTTTCCCATTTCCAGACGAGACACCAGTGCCAGAGGTCACGATTGGAAAGCCCGTTATTAGTGGGTAATTGCTGGTCGGGAGTTGTCCGCAAGTTCATCTTCTTTTCCGGAAAAGTCAGGCGGTCAAGAAAAATACGTCCTTCCCGTTGGGGAGCAACCAGACGATAGCCTACGATATTTTTATCTTTCTTATTTCCATTCATATAGGCGAAAGAAATCCAGCAAGCGCGCCAGCCAGCAGCCTGTAAATGATAAGAAAACCAATAGGAAACCTCCCCAGCCTCATTCAGAAATTCAAAACGAACAGAGTCTTGCTGCGGCTTTTCATTGTATATCCATAGAGTGATGCCAAACTGTTGCTCCTTCTTGGCATTCAGAGATAAAGGGGACACTTGAACGTCCAATGTTGACCCCGGCTGAAAGTCCCATTCCAGACTACTTTTTCCCTCTTTATAAAAAAGGGAAGATGTCTTCAATTCACCTTTCCCCGCAACTTTAAAAGTCTGGGGAACACTCTCTTCAAAACCGACCAATTGGGCATAAGAAGAAGATAAAGAGCTAAACAGGAATAAGAATATAAAACAAATATCTTTCATCATTACAGATTATTTACAGCAGATGATCATTTAATCATATACAGACTAAAAATTAGTAAGGGATACGATCGGAAAGAATCTTCTCCGTATACCAAGGATCATCAATTTCCTTTAGCATCGCTCCCATTTCACGGTAGAGTTGTTCCACCACTTCCTTATTTTCTTCCAGAGGGAGATTATTCAACTGATAAGGGTCCTTCAGATCATCAAACAGAAGACTCTTTTTCAGTTGTCTCGTATCGCGGTCGATATATAAAGCTAATGTATACTGTGCAGTTTTAATTCCACGCGAAGAAGGGAAATAAGATTGTACCAATCCTTTTTCATCCTTTTCTCCATCTAGGTTCTGTATATATAAGGCACCTGCCGGACGAACAATTTCCGCCTTTTCATCGAAGAAAAGAGGTGCAAAGTTACGTCCCTGTACTTCGGAAGGAATAGAATCACCCAGTCCGCACAATCCCAGTACAGTAGGCATAATATCAGGAGCAGAAAGCAGCAGATCATCCACCCGAGGCTGAATCTTACCGAGGAAACGGACCAAAAACGGTATATTCATCGATTCGGAATAAGGAGAGTTCTTAGGATCGTCCGTACGCTGGCTGCACATTGTTTCACCATGGTCGGACGCAAAGATAACCACTGTATTTTTATCTAATCCCAGTTCTTTCAGCGTTTCCAAAATTTGTCCGAATGCACGGTCCACTCCGGTCACGGAAGCAAAGTAATAACGGACAGACTCCGCCTTCTTCATTTTCAAGTCTACATTCGGGCGGATCAACAGACTATCCAACGGCTGATCTTTATAAAGATTAAAATCCTGCTCTTCGCAATCATTCAACGAACGGTACGGACTATGCGGGGGATTCATGCCTACCATAATGAAGAAAGGCTTCTTCGTATCACGCACATTACCCTCATTCCTGAGATAAGAAACAACTTTGCCTGATTCATGGAGAGGCGACCATTCTTTCGGATCATGTCTCTTACCGTCCGTATCCCAATAATGCGGATTCTTATGCTCGTCGAACGTACCATAAGAATACCAATAATTAAATCCGTGACGCCGTTCTTTCGGAGTATAAGCATCCCAAACCGGACGTTGTGTTTCTACATATTGTCCCGGATTTTCCGGATCATTCGGAGTCGGGAAATCAGCGTGAAGTTTGCCGAAATAAGCACAATCATAACCTGCCTTGCTGAATACGTCTCCTATGCATTCCGCATCATCGCGCAAAGAACTGATAGGGCGTGTAGAATTACAATTTAAAGGTACACCACTGCGATTCGGATACATGCCGGTCAGCAACATCCCACGATGAGGACTACTCAACGGACAGTTGCTTTGAGCAGAAGTCAGTACCACAGACTCACGTGCGAAAGCATCCAGATTAGGGGTATGCACCGGATCTGCCCGAAAGTTTACTTTATCTCTGAAATCTTCCTGATTCCAGAATCCCATCGCCTGATTGCGATATTGGTCGGGAAATACATAGATAATGTTTGGATGTTCCGCCTGTTCTGCCACCTGCTTAGGAGACTTACAGCCTTGTGCCGCAAAGAGGGCCAGACCACCCATTAAAAAGTTTACTGATTTGATTGTCATGATACAAGGAATAACAGTTAATGCACCAACCTGTTTCGGCGCAACAAATAATTCTTTCCGGTTCATCGCTTTATTCGTCCGGCTATAGGCAAACGAAAAATCGCCTATAGTCAAACGATACGTTACCTATAGGCAAACGCAACATTGCCTATAGCCGGACGAACTAATTTATATACCGGAAGGCATTAATGCATGCACATAGCCGGCTAAAGTATAAGTAAGACAGGGCTTACTTTTTTTCCAGATCTCTCTTACGCATCAATCCTTCCAGGAAGTAATAGTCAGCATAGTTCAACGGAACATCGATTTCCTGACCGTGAGGAATACTGCCAACAGAGTGCATCAGTATGAAGTTTCCGTTTGTACCCACTTTGGCGCGATAAGCCGGTGAACCGAGGCTTTCCATAATTTTATCAGCAGTTTCTTTATAATGATTACCCGGCAGATAGCCGTCGAGTTCATACAAAGCAGAAGCCGTACATGCTGCAGCGGAGGCATCACGAGGTTCATTCGGGATATTAGGAGCATCATAATCCCAGTAAGGAACGAGGTCTTCCGGCAGATTTTTATTAGTAAAGATGAAGTTATATACTTTCTGTGCCTGATCGAGATACTTCTTGTCTTTAGTATAACGATAGCAAGTTGTATAACCGTATAATGCCCAAGCCTGTCCGCGAGCCCATGCTGATTCGTCCGCATATCCTTGTGCTGTTTGTCTCTTCCTTACCTCTCCTGTTTCGGGATCATAGTCTACTACATGATAGCAGCTATTGTCCGGACGGAAATGATGAGCCATCGTTGTATCCGCATGTTTCACTGCTATATTATAAAAGGCAGAGTCACCGGAAAAAGCCGTAGCCTCAAACAACAATTCTAGATTCATCATATTATCGATAATTACCGGACATTTCCATCCGCGTGTACCTTGCCAGCCCTTATCAGCATCCCATGACTGGATAACACCAGCTCCGGGACGGAAACGGGTAGACAATGATTTTGCGGCTTCTACAATCACATCTTTATATTCTTTTTTATCTGCAAAACGGTAACCGTTAAGATAACTGCATCCAATCATAAAGCCGACATCATGGTGCCACTTCAGGTATTTCACAGAATCGAGGGCTTCTGTGTACTTTTCAGCCAAAGGCAGCCATTTCTTATCTCCTGTCAGGTTATAAGTCAACCACATACTACCAGGGAAGAAGCCGGAACACCAGTCCTCAATAGGTATATACGAGATACTCCCATCCGCATTAATTGTTCTTGGATTCAGAATTTTACCGGATTTCTCGATAACGTCTGTTTGAATTGTGTTTTGTGCCACAGCGTTGTCGATGTTGTCTTGAATAAAATCTATTTCAACCTTTTTTTGTCCACCGCAACTCGTAAAGATCAGAAGCGAAAGCCCCAATGCGCTAAGAATTGTTTTCATAATACATGGATTATTTGTTAAGTTAATAATTATCTGGTGGCAAAAATAGCACATTCAAACAGAATAGACCCTCCCAAATAATCCAATTCAAGGACAATTTTGGTACATTTCCCACTAAAACATCATATTTGTACAAGTATTCCTGAAAAACTAGTCTGATTACTTACAGAGCAAATTGATATTCACCCCTCAAAAGAGGGATTCTAAAATCTAATTTTAAAAAGATAAGTACTAAAGAACACCACAAAAGTATCCACATAATCATTATACATAACTATAAAAATAAGAAACATAATAAAAATCCAGTAACTACAAAAGGGCAGATAGCTAATTGCCCTCACGATTCTGCAAGTATTGTACATAATTACTATACTCAAATAAACAATAAAGCGATTGTTGATTATGATGAACCTGAAAGTATAATTATAATAATCTGACTAATATATAATAGATTCTTGCCATTTCAAGAAAAAAAGCATTCTAACTCTTCTACATTTTTATTATATTTATTTGTAACTAACTAATTGTTTGTTAATATTAATTACGATTACTATCCCTACAAAAAAACATGTAAAGCTAATACAGCATTACTTATTTATCTAGCTTTGCCATGTCTTGTTTTCAGTCATTTTCTTCCTTAATGAAAGGCTGTTACACATTAATTATTTGTATTTAAATTTTCTATATTTATGAAAACACATATTTCTGTAGATACCAAGATTAAAGTTGGTCTCATCGGTTTTGGCAGAATGGGGCGATTTTATTTAAAAGAAATGCAGAAAAGCGGGCGATGGGAGGTCGCATACATTTGCGACATCAATCCCGATTGCCGGGAACTGGCGAAGAAATTATCTCCCGAATCGAAGATACTGGAAAACGAACAGGAAATGTTCGATGATGAAAGTGTGCAGGTAGTAGGACTATTTGCTCTGGCAGACTCACGGAAAGACCGGATTGAAAAGGCCATCAAATACGGCAAGCATATCATCTCCGAAAAACCCGTTTCAGACACTATCGACAAAGAATGGGAAGTAGTGGACATCACTGAAAAAGCCGCTTGTTTCTCTACCGTCAACCTGTATCTCCGTAATGCCTGGTACCATCAGGCCATCAAGCAATTTATAGACCGGGGAGAGATCGGTGAACTGGCCATCCTGCGCATCTGCCACATGACTCCGGGACTCGCACCGGGGGAAGGGCACGAATATGAAGGACCCGCCTTCCACGACTGCGGAATGCACTATGTAGACATCGCACGCTGGTATGCCGGATGCGAATACAAGACGTGGCATTCACAGGGAGTCAACATGTGGAGTTATAAGGACCCCTGGTGGGTGCAATGCCACGGAACATTCCAGAACGGCGTTGTCTTCGATATCACCCAGGGATTTGTCTACGGACAATTATCCAAGGACCAGACCCACAATTCATACGTGGACATCATCGGTACCAAAGGAATCGCCCGCATGACGCACGACTTTAAAACCGCCGTTGTCGACCTTCGCGGAGTCACACGGACAGAGCGGATAGAGAAACCCTTCGGAGGGAAAAACATCGATGTACTGTGCGACCTGTTTGCCGACTCCATAGAAACCGGAACCAGAAACCCCAAACTCCCGCTCATACGAGACTCCGCCATCGCGTCCGAATACGCATGGACCTTTTTGCACGACGCCTATACGCACGATTTACCCGCGATAGGAGAACTGGAGACACTGGAGCAAATATGGGAAAGAAGAAGAAATATGAAAAACGGATACGGATTACTCCAAAAGCCATAATAAGTTTTTAATGATATAACAGGCTGAAATTAATTACTAACTCTTAAAAATAAAACCATGTCAGACTTTTCAAGAAGAAAATTCCTTAAAACGGGAGCCGCCG
>ENA-OPBM01000197-OPBM01000197.1-human-gut-metagenome-genome-assembly--contig:-NODE-197-length-54008-cov-3.566456_pt1 | contig 54008 bp, 52 predicted proteins | sample MGYA00241069_ERZ501454 | MGnify/ENA primary metagenome ERZ501454 (study PRJEB25962, sample SAMEA2042625) | human gut metagenome | biome: human gut; feature: human-associated habitat; material: faeces... | reverse complement strand
CCTAGGGTTAATATACCATTAATATATAATTCGGTGATAACCACACTAGCTGCACAGTTAGGAATTAAGCCAATTAAACTGGTTATAAATGGAGTAAACCAACTGTTTTGAGTGAAAAGATTTTTTAAAGTATTTTCACCAATATAATAAAAAGCGGTGTTTAAGATAAAGGTTATAATAAATATAAATATAAACGTTTTTAAGGTGTGTTTTAAACTTGATTTTATGAGACTATGCTCACAATCGCAGTGGTCGTGTTCACAAATATGATAATTGACTTTATCTTTCTTCTTAATAACTAAATCAATTACAAAGCCAAATATTATACCAATGATTAATTTAATTAATAATATTTGCAAAATAATATTAATGCTTGCATGTTCAGCAATTAAAATTGGTAACATTTCGTCACTTGTTGAAAGATAGACAGCAATTAAAGTACCTAAACTAATAATTCTTGTGACATATAGATTTGTAGCCACAACTGAGAAACCACATTGGGGGAAGATTCCTAGTATGCTACCAATAATTGGTCCAAATTTTCCGGACTTTTCGATTGTTTGTTTACTTTTTCTTGATAGTTTATGCTCAATTAGTTCAATTATTAAAAATGCGATGAATAAAAATGGTAATAGTTTTATGCCATCAACAATTGTATCTAATATAACATCTTTCATACTCTCTCCCCTATCTTCTTAAGGATTTCAAATAATTTTTATCTTCTTTACTGACTTGATAAGAATCACAAATTTTACTAATTGTTTTATTGAAAGTGAACTTGTCAAGATTATTATTCATTAAATATTTCAGTGTTTTTTGTGAAAATTTAATATAGCAGATAGATAATAACCAAGCGTTTGCCATTTTGACATAGTAGTCATCATGTTTTACATTATCGCATATTTTTAAAATTTTATCAATATTATCTTCGTTTATATAATGACTTATTAATAATGTTAAACCAAATCTTGTTTCCCAAGGATTATTTGATTTCAAGTATTTGTCAAGATAATCTATAGATATATTTTTAAATATTTTTAAATTATTGGTTGTAGTATCATTTATAGCCCAGTTATTATTATGAGGCATAAATTCATCAATTAATTTTAAAACTTCTTCTTTATCTATTTTTAAGTATCCTAAGATAAGGCCGTGCAAAAGTTTCTCTTCATGAGTGGTATGACTATTATACTTAATGAAACCTTTATAATCGTTTTTAACGATGTATCTGGCGATTTTTCGGAGTTTGGGTATTCTTATACCAATGACTGTAGTTTTATTGTCATTTAATAGCTTTCTAGTGAAATCACGGTATGTCTCATCAGCATTACTGTATAAGTACTCTATAAGCTCTGCATACGTTTGTTTATTCCATTTCATAGTTTACTCCTTAGTATAGATTGGGGTTTTCTTTAAATTCATCAAATGTTTTAATTGTCTCTTCATGATCTATTTGTATTAATTTTAAATCTTTTTCTGGATTTTTTAGTAATTCGTAAAGATAGTCATCGCGAAATCCTATTTCATCGGCGTCTTTTTTAGTGTTTCCATAATAGATAGTTTTAATGTTAGCCCAAACGATAGCTGCAAAACACATTGGACAAGGATAGCAACTTGTATATAAAGTGCATCCTGATAAGTCGTTGGTGTTTAAAATTTTACAAGCCTTTCGTATAACGTTTATTTCGGCGTGAGCGGTTGGATCAGTGTCTTTAAAAACACTGTTATGATCTTGAGCAATAATTTGTCCTTCTTTAACAATAACGGCACCAAATGGGCCACCATTTATAAAATTTTCCTGGGCATTCTTTTTAGCTTCTTCATGAGCTATTTGCATATATTTATTCATTATTAATTCCTACTTTCCATGAGGGTGCGCTTCTTTATAATTTTCTTTTAATTTTTCATTGCTTATGTGGGTATATATTTGAGTTGATGAAACATCGCTATGACCTAATAATTCTTGAATGCTTCTAAGATCAGCACCGTGTTTTAAAAGATGTGTTGCGAATGAATGTCTTAAAGTATGTGGTGAAAATTCAGTTTTAATACCTTGTTCTTTAGCTATTTTCTTTAATATTTTAAAAAAGGCTTGTCTTGTCATTTTGTCACCGCGACTGCTTAGAAAAAGATAGTCACTGTTTTTCTTTTTTAAAAGGCTACCTCTGTAATATGTTATATAATCTTTTAAGGCTAAACTAGCATAAGCTCCTAAAGGAATGATTCTTTCTTTTGAACCTTTACCAAAAATTCTAACTACTTCTAGTTCTAAATCGACATCGGTCATTTTAAGGTTAATTAATTCACTTACGCGAAGACCACTACTATACATGAGCTCTAGCATGGCTTTGTTGCGATAACCATAATTATCGGTTATTTGAAAATCTAAAAGTTTGATTACTTTTTCTTCCGAAAGAACTTTTGGTAATTCTTTTTTAACCTTTGGATTAACAACATTTGTTAATGGACTTTTATTAACATATTTTTCGATCATTAAAAATTTATAAAAACTTTTTAAAGTACTGATATTTCTTGATACACTTTTTGCGCTCATACTTTTGTTAATGCTTTGAACATAAGCTTTTAAATCATTATTATCAAGTGATTTTAATGTTTTTTTTTCTTTGATGAAATGTTCTTTAAATTTTGAAAGGTCATTTTGATATGAGACAATGGTATTTTTGCTGTATTTTTTCTCTAACAGTAAATAACTTTCAAAGTCTTCTATTTTTTTTTCATACTCTGTTTCCACATTACCACCCTATATTAAATTTTAACAGAATAATTTTTAAAATTCAACTTAATTACTTTATTGTTATGTTTTTTGCTGTGTTTGTGATATAATTACATTAATAATTTAGATGAAGGTTTGGTGAGAGTATGTTTTGTGAAAAATGTGGTTCAAAAATTCAAGAAGGTTCAAGATTTTGTCAAAATTGTGGCCATTTATTAGAACCAATTAACCAGATTCCAATGTCACCTAGACGTCAAGGAATGAGTACAGGCGCAATTGTGGGATTGGTTATTGGTGGAGTATTTGTTTTTATTATAGCAATGAGTTTTATATTTTGGGCGGTTGGGTTAACAGCTTATGTAGGCAATGAAATTGAAACAGAGGAAACAATGGATAAAGGATACGTCAATTTAACTTTAGATAATACAAAGTTATCTTTTAGACTTCCTAATGGATATCATGAATCTGATGGCAATACGGAAGATTATAAGGAATATGAAAACGTATTTGGCGATTACCTTATTTATTATTTGGATTATGCTTATGACGATTATTATAAAAATGAGAAAATATACATTAAAAAGATATATGATACGCAGTATCCTAACCAAAATACTTTAAATGAGTATAGTACGAAAATTAATGGAAAAGATACAATGGCATTTTATATTGATTATAAAGAGGATGGCTTTACTTACAGAGTTACTTATGTCTTCTACCCTATTAATGATGATTATTATGCGACTATTGTTCTTGGAATTGAAGATTTATCAAAAGACGATTTAGGTAAGTATATTAAGCTTGAAAATATGAATTTATAAAGCGAATATATTCGCTTTTTAAGTACTGTTTTAATTAGACATATTATATTTTGGGATTTAAAGTAGAAATGGAAGTAAGTTATATGAGAGAAAAATTTAAAGATTATTTGAATAAGGATCATACTTTTGATAAAAGTACAATGGTTGGAATAATTTGTTTAATCGTTGTTATTGCGGGAGTGTTTGGATTTTTATATGAATTTGTTTTTTACTTTTTTAATAGCGGCATGAAGGAATTTTATTGGCGAGGCGGTAATTTTTTACCTTGGATTAATATATACGCGATTGGTGCGGTTATGATATTTTTGTTAACTTATAGATTTAGGAAAAAACCATGGCTGATTTTTTTAATCAGTGTTGTTTCTAGTGGTATATTAGAATATATTGGTGGCTGGGGCATGGAACAGTTTAATGATGTTAAGTGCTGGGACTATGATTCAGAAATTTTAAGTTTTGGAAGTATTAATGGTTATGTTTGTTTACGAAGTGTTTTAGTATTTGGTTTTTCTAGTTTGCTATTAATGTATTTGATTGTTCCCTTTTGCTTTTATTTAGCAAAACATATCGATAAAAAAGTTTTTTTAGCGTTTAGTTATACTTTGTGTACAATCTTTTTACTCGATGAACTTTATAATTTAGTGTTTGCTAATTTGTTCTCATTACCTAGAGCATCAGTTATTTATAAAGCTTTGGGTTTCAAATATTTATATTTTTAGCTTTTAAAATATATAAAAAGCATAGTTTTAGTTTACTATGCTTTTATGTTGGGTAAATTTTATGGTTATTACGTTTAAAGAATATTTGCTTAATTTACTTATTATGTTATAAATGTTATAATTTATAAAGGTGATGTTTATGAAACCTTTAGCGGATATGCTTCGTCCAAATACTTTAAATGATATTGTTGGACAAAGACATCTTATTGGAGAAAACAAAGTTTTAAGAAATTTAGTTAATAATAAAAAAATATTTTCAATGATTTTATATGGCCCTTGTGGAACTGGAAAGACAACTTTGGCTTATACAATTATTAATGAATTAAATTTGGAATATGGTTTTTTAAACGCGGTTATAAATAGTAAAAAGGATTTTGACGAAATGGTAACTAAAGCGAAGGAAATAGATGGCTTTGTTTTAATTATGGATGAAATTCATCGTTTAAATAAAGACAAGCAAGATTTGCTTCTTCCCTATCTTGAAAATGGAATTATTACTTTAATTGGAATGACAACGGCTAATCCATATCATTCTATTAATCCAGCAATAAGAAGTAGATGTCAACTATTTGAACTTAAACCTTTAGAAATTTCTGATATTAAGGAAGGACTTAAAAAGGGATTTGAGCATTTGGATAAATTATCAATTGATGAAGATGCTTTAGATTATATTGCTTCTTTGGCTGGTGGCGACCTTAGATTTGCATATAATTTGCTTGAGGTGGCATATTACTCTTCTTCGGATTTTAAAATTGATTTAGAGTTACTTAAAAAGATAAATAATAAACCTAACCTCTATATTGATAAGAATGATGATGGTTATTATGATGTAATTAGTGCTTTGCAAAAATCCATTCGTGGTAGTGATGTTGATGCAGCTCTTCATTATTTAGCAAGATTAATCGAAGCTGATGATTTAGATATTATATTTAGACGTTTGAGTGTTATTGCTTATGAAGATATTGGTTTAGCGAACCCAAGTATTGGTCCAAGATTAAATGCTTGTATTATGGCGTGCGAACGTTTAGGTCTTCCAGAAGCGCGTATTCCTTTAGGTGAAATAGTTATTGAAATGGCTTTATCGCCTAAAAGTAATAGTGCTTATATGGCAATTGATGCAGCATTAAATGACATTCGTAAGGGCAATGTTGGTAAAGTTCCATCACATATAAAAACTAATTCTAAGGATTATAAATACCCACATAACTATAAAGGGAGTTTTGTTAAACAGCAGTATTTACCGGCTGAGCTAGTTGGAAGAAAATATTATATTCCTAAAAATACTAGTAAATATGAATGCAGTATTAAAGAAATTTACGATAAGCTTGAAAGAGTAAAAGAAAATTAAAAAGATAGAGATTTCTATCTTTTTAGTATGAATAATTCTAAGGCTAGATCTTTATCGGTTTTGCCAGTTTTGATATCGATATCAATATTGGCTAGTTCTGACAAATAAGTTAGTAAGGTTTTACTATCGTAACTTCGACTATTTTGAATTGCTAATTTAACACGGTAAGGATGTATTTTTAAAATGCTAGCAATATCTTTTTCTGACAATCCTTTTTTTAATAATTGTTTTGATTGATACATGATACGAAATTGGTTAGAAAGCATAATAATAATTTTTATTGGTTCCTCATTAACTTTTAGCATTTCATAATATATTTCTAAGGCTTTATCTTTGTTATCCTTGACAATATAATCAATTAGTTTAAAAATATCAATATCGATAGTTTTAGTAGTTAGATTTATAATGTCATCGTTTGTAATATTTATATCACTGTCTTTATATATTTTAATTTTATTTATTTCATTTTCGAGAATTAAGGGATTGGCGCCTACTCTATCGATCAACAAATTGATTGTTGCTGGTGAGATGTTATAATCTTTGAAATTTCTTTTAACAAGATCTATGGCATTAATATTGTCATTAAAACTTTTAACGGTCCCCTCTTTTTTGATAGTTTTAGTTATTTTTTTGCGCTCATCAATTTTTTCGTTGTTGACGGTGAAAATTAAGGTGGTGTTAGGATTGGAATTTTTTAGATATTCCTCAATTATCTCGGCATCTTTACTTGTACTACCAGTAAACATATTAGCGTTTTCACATATTACTAGTTTTTTTTCATCAAATAAAGAAATTGTTTGACAATCATCTATAACATCTTTAATAGAATTATTATCTAAATCATAGTAACTGATATTAATTGGGTTGAATGTTTTTTGAATTGTTTCTATCTCTTTTTTTATTAAAAATTGTTTAGTTCCGTAAAATAAATACAACATTGTAATCACCTAAATTTTCTATTTAATTTATTATACCAAATTTTTATATACTTGGTCTAGGGTATGTTAAAAAGTCACTAGAAAGTGACTTTATGATTTATCAATTTCAAAATAGAATGTGCTTCCTTTTGATGAACTACTAACACCATATTTGCATTTATGATTTTGAAGAATGTTTTTAACGATGGATAGACCAAGTCCGGTTCCATATTCATTGCGCTTATGTTTTTTATCGCTATGATAATATTTATCCCAAATATATTTTAAATCTTCTTCTTTAATGCCGGCCCCAGAGTCTGCAATTTCGATTAGATATGTATTTTCTTTTTCGGTAATACTGACGGTAACTTTTTTATCTTTTCCAGTATAATTGATGGCATTATTTATTAAATTGTAAATAACTTGATATATTCTTTTTTTATCAGCTAGAACATTCGCTTCTTTTGGATGCTTGAAAACAAATTTATAGTTTTCTTTTTCGGTTAAAATAGCAAATCTTTTGATTATTTGATTAGTTAATTCTACGAGATTAAATTCTTCATATGTTAATCCTGATTCACTGTTTTGCAAAGCTGATAAGTCTAGAATATCATTAACTAATAGATTTAATCTATCGGCTTCATTAATAATGGTATTAAGATTTTCTTCGCGTTTTTTCTTATTTTTATAAGTTAAATCACGAACCATTTCGGCATAGGCTTTAATCATGGTTAATGGTGTTTTTAAATCATGAGAGACATTGGCCATCAAGTCACGTTTTAGTTCTTCTGTTTTTGATAATTCTTGTCTGGTGTAGTTTAAAGTATCAACTAATTCATTTATCTCATATATATCTTCATTTGATGAGAAAATTACATTGTAGTCGCCTTCTGCTAATTTTTTGGCATCTTTACTAATTTTAGTAATTGGTTTTGAAAGTTTTTTGGAAATGAAGTAGCCAATAACAAATGAGAGAATTAAAACAACTAAAGTAACATATATTAATTGACTTTGAAGGATTGTAATTGTACTATCCATTGGAACTAGTGATGCATTAACAAAAGCGTAAGTACTATTGTCTAATTTTAAAGCGTATATTAACGTTTCGTTTTGAAACTTGTTGTTAATTAGATTGTACTTTTTTTGGTTTTCTCCGCTTCTAATAAAATCTTTTTTAACATCAAAATTTCGATTACCAAATTCCATACAGCCTTGATTGAAATATGTTCCGTTGTAATTATTGGTGTTTTCGTTATATATTTCTATACAAATGCCATTTTTCATAGCAATGCTTTCTAATGAATCGAGGTTATTTTTTTCATAATCTTTTTTTAATTCCTCTGCAGCGTTGTTTAATTCTTTGGTCTTATAATGTTCATAATAACTATCTAGGAATACTATTTGGAAAAACCATAGAAAACCTAAAATTAGTACAGAAAAAATAATGAGAAAAAGCCAGATATTAGTGGCCATACTGTTTTTCTTTATTTTTTGACTAATAAGGCTTTTAAATTTTTTTAAGTTAGTTTTTATCTGTGACAAATTTATAACCTACTCCTCTAACGGTGATAATTAAATCACGGTATTTTCCTAAATTATTACGAAGCATTTTAATGTGAGTATCGACAGTGCGGTCATCCCCGAAGAAATCATAGCCCCAAAGATTACTTAAAAGTTGTTCCCTTGATAAAGCAATATTTTTGTTTTTAACAAAATGACAAAGCAGTTCATATTCTTTTGGCGTAAGTTTTAGTTCTTTATTGTCAATATAGACACTATGAGCGTCGTAATTAATGGTTAGGTCATCATACACATACATATTGTCTAAATTGGTTCCACAGCGCTTTAAAATGGCTTTTATGCGAGCAATTAGTTCCTTTGGACTAAAGGGCTTTGTTAAATAATCATCGGTGCCTAAATCGAAGCCAGCTAGTTTGTCATATTCTTCGGTTCTTGCAGAAAGAATAATGACGGGAATATTATTAATTTTTTTCATTTCTTTTAAAAATGTTAAACCGTCCATTTTTGGCATCATAATATCTAAGACGACTAAATCTATTTCATTGTTTTTTATTATTTCTAGAGCTTCTTTACCATCTTCAGCTTCTAAGGTTTCAAACTTTTCATTTTTAGCGTATTCAGTAATAACGTCTCTAATTAGTTTTTCGTCATCAACAATAAGTAGTTTCATAATCTTACCTCCTAATATAATTATATATTAATACTGTGATTTTTTAGTGAAAAGTACTTTTTTTATAAGTTTTTTCAGTGTTTGGGTTACTACTTGTACTGAAATTAAAATGGTTATGGCCGGCTTTTATTATTTGGTTATTTAGAATAAGATACTGTGTAAAAGTGACCTTATGGAATCTTCCTGTGCTGTCTAATAGAAAATCACCGCTGACAAAGCCTGGAGGAAAGCCGTCTTTTGTTTCATCACTTAATGTCATACAAAACATAGTTGGTGTATAATTATCTACTTTAAATTGGTAACGGTGACCATGGGCAGAAACTTTGCATGTACCATCAACTGATTTTAAGTCTCTAGCTTGATGAGCCATTGTTATTTCATCACTGCCAATTCTTAAGCGTTGGACACCAAAACCCAGAGATATTATATCATCTCTTTCAGCAGTTTCATTTAAAAGTGTATGGAGATCTATACCAAGACTTCTTGTAAAATCTCCTTCATGGTTTCCTAATACATTTATATTAAGAATTCTTTCATCTTTTGGATAATTTTCTAAAAAATAATATAGTTGTTCTAAATGGGTTTTGTGCATGTGAGGGTTTAGCAGTCCTTCTACTATGTCCCCTAAATTTATAATTATAGAATATCCGTTGTCAACTGCAAATTGATATAAAATTTTTGCATAATCTAAGTTTTCCTTTTTACTTCCAATGTGTTGATCGGCGGCAAAGAGAAAACTAACCTGATTACCAGGAACGCCATAAAGTGTCGTGAAGGCGTTTGTTAGTTGTTTAGAAACTACAAATTTTTGCGTACCATTATAATATATTTGCCTATTAATGTTATAACCATATCTTTTTAGCGTTTCTAATCTTCGTTTAAAGCTTTCTTTGTTTATCCCTAATTTTTTACAGATTAATTCATTTGGTGTTCCTTTGATTAATAAATCGATAAGTTGTTTATTTGTTTGTGATAGTTGTTCCATGTTGTTTCCCCCTATACTGCTTAATTAAATTGTAATTCCTTACTACGACTTTGTCAATATACAAACAAAAAGAAATGGTTTGTTTTCCATTTCTTCTATAAAAATAATATAACTAATGCGCCTGCAATAATACAGTAGTAAACGAAATATATAAGTTTGCCTTTAAGCATTATATTTCTAAACCATTTTGTTGCGAAGAATGTAACTATACAAGCAGCTATTGCTCCTACGATATAGCACATTAATAAGTTAGGCTCAATTCCTGTTTCAGCGATATCTTTTACACCTAAAGCCATAGTGGCTAAGGTGATTGGAATATATAACATGAATGAGAATTTGAAAGCGGTTTCTCTTTTTAAACCTGAGAACATACCACCTACTAAAGTAGCGCCACTGCGGCTAATTCCTGGAAGTAGTGCGACTACTTGAAATAAACCGATTTGTAAAGCATCTTTAAAGGTAATTTGTTCATCATCTTTACGTCCTTTTAGTTTTCTAATTAAGAATAGGAATAAAGCGGTTATTAGTAAAGCAACTCCAACAAATTTTACATCACTTAAATGTTCACTAATAAAATCTTTGGTTAATACACCAACAATGCCTGCTGGAATTGTTCCAATAATTATTAACAAGCAGTATTTAAATCCACTTTGGTATTCGGCTTTTTTCGTTTTGATATACATAAAGAAGTCTTTAATTAATTTAGCAATGTCTTTTCTAAAAATAATAACAATTGCAATAAAACTACCAAAATTAGATATAATTTCAAAATTCAAATCATTTAAAGCTTCAACATTAAAAATGTTTTTAAATATTACTAAATGCCCACTAGATGAAACGGGTATTGGCTCAGTAAATCCTTGGATTATTCCTAAAATTAAATATATAAGTAACATAAATCATCCTCCACTATAATTAAGTATATAATAAATACTAGTTAATTATATCATTTATTTTTGACTTTCACAATTAAAAGTTCTAAATTAGATATTAATTTTACATCATCTTCTTTAGTTCTTTTTTTGGGTCCTTTTATTTTAAAACCTTGACGTCTTAATCTTTTATTCATATGACGAGATAGCATTAGACTATCAATATTTGAATCATCGTAAATTAGCCCTTTGGGATTTATGGCATAGGCTTCTTTGGCTAAGACAGTGGTTGCTACTCCATAATCTTGAGTTATAACAATGTCATCTTTTTTAACGGTATTAGCAATATATAAATCAACGCTGTCATTTCCTTGATCGACATATATTATTTTACTGTAATCAGAGTTTAATATTCTATTAGGGTCACTACAGATTAAAGTTTTAATTTGATGTTTTTTAGCGGTATCTTCGATTAATTTTATGCTTGGGCAAGCATCAGCGTCAATTATTATCATATTGTTCCTTTCTATAAGAAAAAAGCCTTAAGCGGCTTTATCAAATACTTTTTGATGACTAGGAGTATCTATTTCGACACTTATAGTTGTTGCTTCCCCTGTTGGATAAGCAATGTTGTAAATGTTTTTCCATTCTCCCTGAGCGTCTTTAATCCCCTCAAAGTTTTGGACTTTACTATAAGGTACCATGTTATCGATATCTTTTTGGAATGTTGCCTGAGTTCTATTTAAACCAAAGCTAACACTATAGATAACGGTTTCAGTTTGTTTTTCGATAGGTTCATCAATACTTTGCCATTCGTTTAGAAAACGGGCTAGAACTTCTTCTTTTGAGCTTGAATTAGCCAATTCTTCTTTAAATGCTTCTAAAGTATTTCTATCCATTATATCAATTAAATTTGGCATATTCATTCCTCCAATTCGTACTTTTAGATTATACACTCTTTTTAAAGATATGTCAAATGGTGTACAATTATGATTTATTTTGCTATTTCTCTTGATTTTTTTGATAAGTCTTTGTAAGAGTGTAGTGATTAGGGATTGGCTCATTTTCTAAAAAACTCTCTTCTAAGTTTGAATTACGGTCTAATTTATCATTAGCTATTTTCCAAGTATAATCCCGCCATTTCTCAATGGAAATCGGCATGTGCATGTATGGATTTTCAAAATGAGTGCATTCACATAAAACTACACTAAAAGGAAGCGATTGTTCATTTGCAGCTTGAATAATCGAAGTGGTTGCATCACAAGGTTTAAATCCAATAATTGTATCATATCCGGTGATATCCATAGCTTGAGTAAATTCGGCTTTTACAAGGCGAAGATTCGATAATTTATCAATGGTTAAATTAGGATCCATGACTGTTACGCTTTTAACTGAGGGTATTTGAATTAACTTTTGGGCAAGGGCTGGATAATAGCCGCACCCTACTTCTAAAATATTACCACTTAGTAAATTTTTTTGTGCGAGATGTTTGATAAATTTTAAATATAAATTTTCGTCGTCTCTAATTAAACTCAGCCCGCTTTTTAACTGTAATATTATGTCCGGAATTACTTTAAAATCTTCTTCATAAAAGCAAAAATTGTCATATATAAATTCTAATGCTTCATCTGGATAATTATCTATATCGATTCCTAACTTTTTTATCATCTGTTTTAACTTTTTTACTTTTACCATTTTATCACTTCACTTATATATTAATATTTTAACTATTTTTTGTTTTTTGTCAAGCAAAAAGAATAGTAAACTATTCTTCAAATTGTGAATTATATAGTTTAGCGTAGAAACCACCTTTTTTAAGAAGTTCTTCGTGATTTCCTTGTTCAACGATATCGCCTTCATTTAGTACTAAAATAAGATCAGCGTTTTTTATTGTCGATAAACGGTGAGCAATTATAAAGCTTGTTCTTCCTTGCATTAAATTATCCATGGCTTTTTGAATTAAAACTTCTGTTCTAGTATCAACACTACTAGTGGCTTCATCTAATATCAAAATTTTTGGATCAGCAAGGATTACTCTAGCAATTGTTAGTAATTGCTTTTGCCCTGAGGAAATGTTACTTGATTCTTCGTTAATTTCCATTTTATAACCATCTGGTAATGTTTTGATGTAATGGTCGATGTGAGCAGCTTTAGCTGTTTCAATAACTTCGTTATGGGTAGCATCTAGTTTGCCATATTTAATATTGTCTTCTATACTACCGCTAAATAACCAAGTGTCTTGTAATACCATCCCAAAATTGCTTCTTAATTTACTACGCTGATAATCTTTAATGTTGTGTCCATCAATAGAAATTTCGCCTTTATTAACGTCATAAAAACGCATTAATAGTTTAACCAAAGTTGTTTTACCAGCCCCGGTTGGACCAACAATAGCGACTTTAGTTCCGGCTTTAATATTAGCACTAAAATCTTTGATAATGATTTTGTCTTCGCTATATCCAAAAGATACATGGTTGAATTCGATATTACCTTTTATTTGTGAACCATCTAAAGCGTTTTTAATGTCTTCTGGTTCCTCTTTTTCATCTAAAAATTCGAACACTCTTTCACTTGCGGCCATTAAAGCTTGAATTAAATTAGCAATTTGTGATACTTGGGATATTGGTTGGGTAAAGTTTCTGATATATTGAGTAAACGAAACAATAGAACCAACTTCAAGTTTATTTTTGATTACTAAGAATCCTCCCAGAATAACGACTACAACGTAACCTAGATTACCGATGAATTTCATCATTGGTTGCATCATGCCTGATAGGAATTGACTTTTCCAACCTGATTCATATAAAGTGTCATTTAATTCTTTAAACTGTTTTGAAGCCTTTTCTTCGCCATTAAACGCTTTTACAATGCTATGCCCACCATAAGTTTCTTCGATGTGACCATTTATTTTTCCTAAGTAGTTTTGTTGAGTCATAAAGTATTTTTGTGATTTACTGACAATGATGAACATGATTAAAACGACAATTGGAATAATGGCTAAAGCGGCTAAAGTCATAATGCCACTAATAGAAAGCATCATGACTAAGACACCAATCATCATAGTTACTGAAGAAATTAGCTGAGTTAAAGATTGATTTAGATTCATACTTATAGTATCAACGTCGTTAGTAATTCTAGATAAGATGTCTCCAGATTGCTTTTTATCAAAATATTTCATTGGTAATTTGTTTATTTTTTTGGCAATTTTTTGTCTTAAATCGTAAGAAAATTTTTGAGAAACACTGCTCATGATGAATCCTTGTATAAAGTTAAAAATGGTACTTAAAATATATAAACCAACTAAAAGTAAAATTATATTACCTAGTTTGGTGAAATCAATACCACTACCACCGGATACTTTAGAAATTAGTCCATTAAAAATTTCAGTAGTGGCATTTCCTAATATTTTAGGGCCAAATATACTAAATATAACACTACCTATGGCAAATATAATAACAAAGAAAATTCCAATTTTATATTTACCTAAGGATTTTATTAAGCGTTTAAATGTTCCTTTAAAGTCTTTGGCCTTTTCGGTAGTCATTGCACGGCCACCACCCATAGGTCCTTTTGGAGCAGATTTACCATTCATATTAGACCTCCTCCTTTGATAATTGTGATAGAGCGATTTGCTTATAAATTTCACAATTTTCCATTAATTCTTTGTGAGTACCTTTACCTACTATTCTTCCTTCATCTAGAACAATGATTTGTTCGGCAGTCATAATGGTACTGATACGCTGAGCGACAATGATTACGGTTTTGTCCTTGGTAATAGTTTTCAAATCATGACGAAGTTTAGAATCAGTTTTAAAGTCTAAGGCTGAGAAACTATCATCAAAGATGAATATTTCGGGATTGGTAGCGATAGCTCTTGCGATTGAAAGGCGTTGTCTTTGACCACCAGATACGTTTTTACCGCCTTGAGAGATTGGTGATTCAACACCTTTATCTAATTTACTAACAAATTCTTTAGATTGTGATATTTCTAAAGCTTTATCGATTTCTTCATCACTAGCGTTTTCATTGCCATAAGCAATATTAGATTTAATATCTCCAGAAAATAAGACACCTTTTTGGGGAACAAAACCAATTTTTGATCTAAGGTTATGCATGGTTACATCTTTAATGTTAACGCCATCAACAAATATTTCCCCTTCTGTAGTATCGAAAAATCTTGGTATTAAATTAATTACGGTGCTTTTACCACTCCCTGTTGAACCAATTAATGCAGTTGTTTCTCCAGGTTTGGCGGTGAAATTGATATCAGTTATAACGTCGTAATCAGCATCCGGATAGCGGAAGCTAACATTTTTGAATTCAACGTAGCCTTTTTTGTCTTCAATAAAATCTTTTGGATTTTTTGGATCAACAATAACGTTTTTAGTTGTAATAACTTCGTTAACACGGTTTAATGATACTACGGCTCTTGGTAATACTACTGAGACCATAGAAATCATTAAGAATGACATAACTATTTCCATGGTATATTGCATGAAGGCCATCATGTCCCCTACTTGCATACTTCCGGTATTAATATAACCAGCACCTACCCAAACAATAACAACCATAATTAAGTTCATAATTAACATCATTATAGGCATCATTAGAGCCATGGTACGGTTAACAAAAAGGTTTGTTTTCATTAAATCAACATTGGCTTTATCGAATCTTTTTTCTTCATGTTTTTCGCGGCTGAAGGCTCTGATAACGCTTAATCCGGATAGTATTTCTCGAGATACGAGGTTGATTTTATCAACTAATTTTTGAATTAGTTTAAATTTAGGCATGGCGACAATAAATAGGACCATAACAACGAAGAATATTAAAGCGACAGCTACAGCTATAATCCAAGTCATTGAAGTATTAGTATTTAAAACTTTTATTACACCACCAATGGCCATGATTGGGGCATAGAAAACAACACGTAAAAGCATGACTGTTAACATTTGAATTTGCTGAATGTCATTGGTGCTTCTTGTTATTAGTGATGCAGTCGAATAACGTTTAAATTCACTTGATGAAAAGTTAAGAACCTTATTAAATACAGAATCGCGGAGTCGTTGTCCTAAAGAAGCTGAAACTTTTGATGATAAGAAGGCAACGATGATTGTTAAGATCATACTTATCATGGCAATACCAAGCATGAGTAATCCTGTTTGGATAACATAATTGGTTTGAATATCACCAGTATCAACACCAATGGATTCATATTCAGCTTTAACTAAGTTAATAGAAGCTTGGGATATAATAGATGGCTCCATTTTTTCTAATTCTTTATTTACTTCTTTTAGTAATTTATTAATGCTTTCCTCTGGCATCTGTTTTAAAATTGTATAGATATCAACTTTATCTAGAGCACCATCATTTGGCATATTTTCTAAAAGTTTTTGTTTTATTTGAACGGCAGTTTTTTCGTTAGTTAAATAACTATCAATCATTAAGGCACGCTCAAAAAAATCATTTAAGATGTTTTTATCATTAGTTTTTTGATCTTTGAGAATATAAATATCTTCTTTTTCTAATGCTGGATATTTATCAATGTTCTCTTTATTTTTATCTAATTTTTTATAATTTTCTTTAACGCTTTTCTTTTCATTATCGTCAGCAAAAATAAGCAAATTATCTAATTTACTTTGACGAATAACGTCCGGAATTGAATTTTTAATTCCAGATTGCTGAATACCAACGTTAACCATATTTGAAGTATATTCAGGCAGTGATAGGTCGCAGTAAGCTTGGATTACAAGTAATATGAAAATGAAAAGGATTGCTAATTTAGATTTTTTGAGATATTTAAATAGGTTGTTCATGGTTCCTCCTTTTTAGAAAATAAAAAGCTTTATTATAAGCTTTTTTAAGTATATTCCATTTAAAATTATATGTCAACTGGTATAAAATAATTTTGGTTATTTAGTTATTTATATGGTGTCTAATTGACATTGTATCTTTGGTTATTCTAGCGAATGTATAACCGTTTTCTTTAGCGTATTTAATGATTTCTGGAAGTGCTTCAACTGTGGATTTTTTAGCGGCTGTATCATGCATAAGAATAATATTAGTCCCATGATGTAAGTTCAGTTTGGTATTATGAATGATTTGATCTTTGGTTAATTTGCCAGAGGCATCACCTGAATCTACATTCCAATCAAAATAATAGTAGTTATTATTATTTAAAGTTGTGGTTATTCTAGTGACGATACCTTTATTATATTTTTTACTTACGGTATTAGAACTGCCACCAGGGAGACGAACAATACGTGAGTGGTGTCCAGTAATATTATAAACTTTATCGTTTATTTGTTTCAGATCATTAAAGTAATTGTCATCGCTGGAATAGACATATTTATAATTATGAGTAAATGTGTGAAGTCCAATAGTATGACCTTCATTATAAGCGCGGCTAACAGTATTTGAATATTCATCTATATGGCTGCCTATTACAAAGAATGTTGCCGGAACATTTTCTTTATTTAAAATATTTAATATGTCATTTGTTAAATAACTTGGTCCATCGTCAAAGGTTAAATATATTGTTTTATCAGATACTATTGAAGGAATAATTTCTTTTCTTTCTTCTTTTGGACGATGTTTTTTGATCGGAAGATCGGTACTGGGATTAACGAAGGCTTTAGGGATTTCTTCATTTATTTTTTTTATGGTTATTTTAGGACTTGAAAGATAAACGATGTTTAAAAAAATTAAAATTAGAAATGTTGCAAGAATTGTAAATTTTGTGATTATCTCTTTATGCATAGTACTTCACCTTATATTTATTATATCATTTTTTCTTCAAAAAAACCACGATTGTAGCCTTAATTGTTGATGTGATGATGATAAGGCGTGGTACTTGAAGTTATACGGTCAAATGTATAGCCATTTTGTTTACCATATCTGATGATATTTCTTAATGCGTCCTTGGTATAAGTGTTGATGTCGTGCATGAGAATGATATTAGCTTTGTTTTTACTTAGGCCTTTAACGACATTATTATAAACGCCACTGGCGGTTTTGGTTTCACCAGCATCACCGGATGAAACATTCCAATCATAATATTGATATCCCCTATTTATAACCTCTTTTGAAAGAGTCGTCATAATGCCTTTGGAGTATTTACGACTAACTGTATTAGAAGATCCCCCGGCAAATCTAATTATTTTCGGATCATAGCCTGTGATATTTTTAACACGGTCTTCGGCTTTTTTAATATCATTAAAGAAACCTTCAACTGAAGAATAACATGTTTTATAATTATGAGAAAAAGTATGGATTGCAACGGTGTGTCCTTCATCGTATTCGCGTTTAATTAAATTATCAGGGCCATGTCCAGTTATGAAAAATGTGGCTTTAACATTTTCCTCTTTTAAAATATCGAGGATAAGATTGGTCGTTCCTTGTTTTGGACCGTCATCAAAAGTTAAATAAATGGTTCCGGCTTTACCTGTACCATTTGCGACAGCGCGGCCAATTACTTTAACGGTTCTAGTAATGGTTGCTTGATTATTTTTACTATCAAGAACACTGTAAGTTATAGTATAGGTTCCGATTTTTGAAGTATCAACGCGGCCACTTGTTACAATTTTATTACTGATATCGCCATCGCAGTTATCAATGGCTGATACTCCAGGATCTTTATAGTTAGTGCCAACTACTATTTCAGTATGTTGACTTCCTTTTAATGTTAAAGTTGGAGCTGTTTTGTCATCATATGTAAGTTTCCTGCTCTTTTTGGCTTTATTACCTGATGAATCTTTAACTGTATAGATAACTTCGTCTTTTTTTAAGTTAGCTTTTATTTTACTGCTGATATCACCATCGTAATTGTCATTTGCTTTAGCGCCTTCATCTTGATATGTTTTATTAGGGCAGACTAATGTTTCTTCGTTTCCGTTTAAAGTGATCTCTGGCGCTTGTTTATCAATTACTTTTACTGATTCGGTTTTAGTAAATTCTATAAAACCAATTTTTACTTTATATGTAATATTATAACTTCCTAATTTGTCAGTTTTTACTTTACTAATAACTTTAGTTTTTGGGGTATAGTCAATACCAAATCTTGTTACTTTTAAATCTTCTTTATATTTTTCTCCAATATTTACTTCATGATTTTTTAAAGTAAATGTTGGTGGAACAAATAAATATATCAATGTTCCGATTATTAATAAAGAAATTACTGCAATTATTACATACTTCCACTTCATAGCATACCACCAATTTTAGTATACCACGTTTAAATGCTTTTACAATTATTTTAAAAGAAAAGTTCATAATAAATGAACTTTAATTAGTTATTTTAAATTTTTCTTCCATTTCTATTTTGGAATATTTACAACCACAATAATTTTGACGATATAAATTGTATTTTTTAGCTAATTCTGTACTACGCTTATAGCCTTCTCTCTTTTTGAAATCAGAATATAAATAATTTATTTGATATTTTTCAGATAATAATTTTCCGATTTTGTTTAGTTTTTCTGAGTCTTTATATGGACTTACAGAAAGTGTGGTACAAAAGTAATCATAGTTGTTTTCTTTGGCTAATTTGGCGGTTTGTTCTAATCTAAAATAATAACATTTTGGGCATCTTTTACTGCCTTCTTTTTCGTCTTCTAAACCTTTAGCGATGTTATTAAAATCTTCTTCGTGATAACCTATTTCTAATAGTTTTACCTCTGGAACCATCTTGCCAATAATTTCTTTTTGCGTTTCTAGCCTTTTTTGATATTCAGCTTCAGGAAATATATTTGGATTATAATACAAAACAGTTATTTCAAAATAATTGGTAAGGTATTCTAGGACATAGCTGCTACATACACCGCAGCAGGCATGTAATAATAATTTAGGCCTACCCTCAATGTTTTCCAAAATTTCATCCAATACTTTTTGATAATTAGTTTTCATTTGTTTCACCTAAGTACTGATTAACAATGTTTTCTAAAATGCTTTTTTGAAATAATCCACTATTGAAATTACTATTTTGTAGTGGTCCAATTATATTAGCTTGAAGACTATATATTTTTGAAATCGGTGTTAAAAGTTTTTTGTGAATGGAAATTAATTCAATATTAGAAAACTTAACAACTGTTGTTTTTTTATTAATTATTCCATTTTGAATAACAATCATATTGTTATCATAACCTATTTCTTTGGTTTTATATTGAGCAAAAGCAATGACAATTAGGAAAATGGCGCCAATTATAAACCAAAAACTTAATGCGCAAAGACCTAAAAATACTATGATTAATGGTAATTTGGCAAGCAAATAATGTACTAGAGCTTGCTTAGTTTGATTTTCTAATTTAATTTGGTTTTGATATTCAGGAACTATTTCATTTAAGATAATATTTTTTTCTTTTTCTTTTACATAAAGACTGATGATAGTTTTTTCATCTTCGTTTTCATTACCACCGAGTCCGGCATTTACTACTTCAATTTCATAGTAATTGGCGATTCTAGCTTGAATAGTTTGCTTAATAATTACTGCATTTATACGATTGATTGGTAAACTATATTTATAGTTTGTAAAGGCACCATAAGATAATTTTATGGTATCTTCTGCTCTCGAAACTTTGAAATTATAATAGCTCAAATAGCTTTTTACTAAACTCCAAATTAATGGAACGACAGCAATAATTCCAATGATTATTATAAAGATTAAGCCTTGAGCTAATAAGTCATTGATTCCGGCAATGATAATGAAACCATAAACTGCAATTAAAACAATAAAGGCACTGATGTCAACAGAAAGCCACATATGTCTAAAGACGTCTACTGGTTTATAAGAAACGACGCTATCAATTTCTTTGTTTTCAAGTTCGATATTTTTCCCCATATGTTTTAATATATCGTTTTTTAAATTAATAGCAACATCTTCTTTAAAAACCAGTTTACTGTTAAAGGAATTAGCCTCGCTCATGTTTAAATCGAATTTTAAGTTTGAAGTTCCTAGTAATTGTTCGATAATGTTACGTTTTATATTAACAGCAGCAATATCTGATAAATGAATAGTTGTTATTTTTTTGAAGATTTTCCCTTTTTCGATAATTAGATTTGTTTTTTCAATATAAAGGTAAGTATTTCGCCATCCAAAATAGAAAAATATTGCAAAAACAGCTAATGTTAGAATGAAAACTATAACAGCAGTTAGAATAATGTTGCCATCTAGGCTAGTAATATATGATGAGGTTTTTTCAATTCCTTTTGTTCCTTCGTCTTGGAATACTTGAATGAAAAAGTAACCAGCAATAACAATAATCGCACCTAGGCTACTTAGAAGCCTTTCAAAGATGATAGATGGATGCATTCTAGTTTTCATTTGGATTCTCCAATTTATGTTTTAATAAAGTGTTTACTTTGCTAACTATATCTTCGGCTTCTTTGGCGTTTAAAAATTTAATGTCAACAACACCTGCGGCAGTGAATATATTAACATTGGATAACTTAAACTGACGGTCGATCGGTCCGCTACTTAGTTCAATTTTTTGAATTCTTTTTATTTGAATAATAGATCTCGTTATTAGAAATAATCCTTTTTTTACTTCTACTTTTTCATCAGTAACTAGATATTTATAACGACTATATCTGATTTTAGGATAAAGTAAAATATTTAATAAAACGTTGATTAAAATAAGGGTTCCTAGGGTTATAGTTATTGTATTACCTAGAGTCCCAATATCTCCGGTTAAAAGGAAATACATTATAATACCGCTTATTATAATAATAATTGCACCTGAGATTAATGCGTTAATACGCATAACAGTAATGCCTTTTTTGTCTAATGATTGATACATTTTATCACTCCCTACTTGTAAAAGCAAAGACAATGTTGCTTTATAATTATATTATAGCAAAAAACACTTGTTTTACAAATGTTTTTAAGAAAATAAAGGAAATTTGCATTTAGGTGTTGACAAGGGCTTTTAAGGGGATTATAATTTATTTTGCGTAAAGGAGGAATAACATGAATTATAATGGTTTAGATGATTTTTCTTATAATGATTTGATTTCGTTTAAAAATGTGTATAAAACTGTACGAAATGTTAGTGTAAGTGTTCTTCCTTTTACTTTAGCATATGCAACTTTCAGAAATGACGAAATTGGTGTCTTTCTTTTTGCTACAAATGCTTTATTGGCTGGAACGTGCGCAAAAACTGTTAAAACAGCAAATAATAAAATTGCAGAGAGGGATGCTTGTAAGTATAGTTTAGTTAAAAGACATAGAGCACATTAAAAAGTCAGAATTCTGACTTTTATTTTTTTATTAAACGTTTTGATGAGTGTGGTACACTTTGAGTATCAATTTTAGTATAGCCTAAGAGATTAAGAATGTCATCATTAGTATATGGTGATTCTATACTATCTAAAGCGAGATCAGCTTGAACTAATAGTTCTTCACGGTCAATAGTTTGTTTTATTGCTTGTGATACGTGATTAGCATCTAACTGTTCTATATTACCAGCAATTTTTTTATTACCTTTAGCATATTCGTAAAGGGCCATGCGTAATTGAATTCTAGTAATTGGGTCCATAATGAAACCAGTTATATCAATATCAAATTCATCAGTAAAGTCATGGAAACAAGTATGTAAATCCTCAAATTCGAAAGCCGGTTTATCTCCCATGCTTGCGAGCCCAAGGTATTTCCCCCATTCTGACATTTCTGGCATTGCACTTAAGCCACTGATAGTATCGGTTAGATTTACTAGAAAAGGAACTTTTCCTCTTGGGATTTTTGTAAGATTAAGTGGCCACATGTGATTTTCAATACTGCTTTGGATTGTTCTAGTTGTAAAGGCTGGGAAGAATTTTGCAGCATTTTGCGAAGCTTCTTTAGCATGGGTAAATCCATGTTTTTTAAACAACTTATCATTTGCTCTTTCTTCATTAAACTTCCATTTAAATGGGTAGAAATCATGAAGGATACCAGCGTAAGTAGCCTCAACTTGTTCTTTGGTACTAAGGCCTTGCTTTTTGGCTTGTAAATAGTCAGAATAAGCATTATCTAGGCAATGTTCATAAACTGATAAGTCCTCATGATGCTCATAGGTAATTCTTTTTTTAAATTCTGGGTGTTCTAAAATAGGTTTTATTATTTTTAAAAATTCTAGATCTTTTAAAGCATCTTGAATATTTTCGCGAGCAGTTTTTTTCATAGTGTATACTCTCCTTTGATGATTGTTATCATATACTATTTCTATGTTTTTGTCAAATAAAAAGGACTAATTATAGCCCAAAAAGGTTTTTATAGTTTCAAAGTCTAATTGTAATAGGACAATAATAATGGCGCCGGCGGCTAAAAATGGACCAAAGGGTATTATATGTTCTGAGTTTTTCTTTAATAGGATTAATGATATTGGTAAGCCAATAAGTGAACCTAAGAAAATAGAAAAAATAGTCATTGGATAACCTAAAACTAGTCCAAAAATGGCCATTAGTTTTATATCTCCCCCACCCATTGATTCTTTTTTAAATAAAATATCACCAAATTTTTTTATAGCCCACATTGTGAAAAAAGCAAGAATAGCACTAACGAGACTTGGTAAAAGAGCGTTGAATCCATTTACAAATAAAATTTCAAAGCCTAGGAGAATTCCGAAAGTTAATAAAACACTATCAGATATTATCATATAATTATAATCACTGACAACGATTATAACAAGCATCGAAATAAATGTTAATGGAATAATTAAGTCTGGCGTTAGGCCATATATAAGGTAAGCTAAAGTGAAGAAAATACCTGTTAGTAATTCAAAAATAGCGTAAAAAGGGGAAATTTTTGTTTGACAGTGTTTACATTTCCCTTTTTGAAAAAGAAAAGATAATATTGGAATTAATTCACTAGCTCCTAGTCGAGTATTACAGTTAGGGCAATGGCTTGGAGGGTTTACTATCGATTCCCCTCTTGGAAGTCTAAAGCCAACGACATTATAAAAGGAACCTAGGATGGTTCCTAGGATGAACATAACTATACCATAAAATACTTCCATAAGTTCCTCCTTATTGTTGAATAGCGCTATACATGTTGAACATTGGAACAACGATGGCCAGAACGATAACACCGACCATAACAGTTAGTAAAATAATCATTACTGGCTCGATAAAGGTTTTTATACGGCTAACGGAATTTCGATGTAAATCTTGATAATAAGTTGATACTTTTGCCATCATTTCAGGTAATTGACCAGTCTTTTCACCAGTAACTATCATTTCATAAGCTGGGATTGGAAATGCCCATTGATCTTTAAATGCAGATGAAATTTTATCACCTTTAGCAATGTTGGTAATAGCGTCAATAATCATCATTTTGTATATTTCGTTATTAGTAACTTTATTTAATATATCCATACTGTCAGTGATAAAGACATTGTGCGCTAGTAATGAAGAAAATGTCTTGGTAAACATTGTAACTTCATTATATATAATTACGTTTCCAAATACTGGAAGGTGCATGCCTATCCATTGAACTGTGGCTCTAAATGATTTTACCTTTCTGAATAGATACATGAAAATTAGTAAGAAAGCAATAAATCCAAGACCAATCCAAATAGCATAGTCACCCAAGAAGCTGCTTAAGTCAAGGACGAATTGAGTAATTCCTGGAATTTCTGCATTATCCATGCTATCATAAATTTCTACGAATTTAGGAACAACATAAAGCATAATGAATAACCCAACACCAATTGCAACGATAAAGATAATTATCGGATACATCATAGCACTAACCATAGCTTTTCTTGTAGCTTCGGCTTCAGTATAATATGCTTCCATATCATCTAAGGCTTCTGGCAATTCACCGGTCATTTCTGATGCTTTAACCATGTTTATTAATAATCTTGGGAAGGCGTCTCCTTGTTTACTTAAAGCTTCACTAAAGCTTTGTCCAGTTGAAAGGTCGTAAACAACACCTCTTAGGATTTTTTGGTAACTAGGGTTTTTAAATTGTTTTATTAAGATTTTTACTGAATCTACTAATGGAATACCAGCTTTTAAATAAGTTGATAATTGCGCTAACAAGAAAATTAAATCTTTTGTTTTGATCTTTGCGTGACTTGAACCATGAGATCCGTGAAATAGTTGAATCCATTTTGAGGTTTTAATACTATAAACAGTATTCCCTTCACTTAATAGGAAAGAGTGTACTTCGACTTTTGAATATGCATCAAAGTATCCAGTAACTTCTTTGCCTTCTGGAGTCCTAACTTCATATTTATATGTAAGTTTGACTTTACTTTTTTTAGCATCATCACTATTAAAATCAATTAGTAGTACTTCTCTGTTAATGTCTTTTTTATTTTTGGCTTCTTTAACAAATGATAAATTATTCCATTTGCGTTTAAAGAAATTACTAGTGTTTTTTGGTAAGTTGATAATTGAATTTCCGAAGTCTTCAAATTTATCACCAATGGTTTTGCGTTCACGTTTAATGTTTTCATTGATATAAACGTTGTCGTCATTATGCTTTTTACGTTTAGACTCTTTTTCTTTGGCTTCGGTAATTTTTTCTCTTAATGCATTTTCTTTTTCTTTTTGAATTGCTTGCTCGCGTTTGGCTTTTTCTATAAGTTCTTCACGATGTTTTTTAGCCATTATTTCGCGTTCTTTAGCTTTTTTCTCACGTTTTTCCTGATTACTGTTGCGAATGGTTCCAAAGATTATTTGGAAAGTTAATACAAAATGCGATAAAACACTTATAATTATTAATGGAAAGTTTTTAAAACCAAGTAATACGTATTTAAAGAATTTGCCAATCTGTTTTATGATAACTATTAGTCCTTGGAAGATGTATTTTATGAACAATCCAAGTAATTTGATTATACCAGCAAAAAATTTGTACACATAGATACAAGGTAAAAGTAAAGTCTTTAGCCCCATATAGACACCTTCCTATCATTTCTACTGTAAATAATTATAACATATTTTGACGATAAACAAAACATTTTTTTCGAAAAACATATAATATGTTAGAAAGGAGTGTGTATATGAATTATTTTAATCCATATTATATGATGACTCCTATGGTTTCAGCGGCTCGTCCAGGTTTATTTAGCGCTTTACGTGGTGCGACAAGCGGTGGACTTACTTTAAGTAATATTGTAAATGGAACCCAGAAAACTTTAGGAATTATTAATCAAGCGATTCCAATAGTGAAGCAAGTTACTCCCGTAATGAGAAATGCCAAAACAATGTTTAAAGTAATGAATGAATTCAAAAAGGTAGAGACTCCTTCTACACCAAAAACCGAAGAAAAACAAAACGTAAGCAGTAGTACAAATGCGGGTGTAAGTGAGACTGTGGCAGAAAAAACAGAAACTATGGATGGTGGCCCAACGTTTTTTGCCTAGTAAAAAAGAAAACTATATGAGGTTTTCTTTTTTTTGTTATATTATTTTTAACTTTCAAAGTGACTTTTTGTTTTTTCACTCTTTGTTTTATCCAATAACTCCGTAAAAGTCAATTATAAGCTAAAAAGAATTTACAATTAACTTAGGTGATTTTGTTATGTTAATAAAGTTTAAAAGAATTAATGATGTGAGAATTGATAATGACTTAACAATTAAAGAAGTTGCTAAAATAATTGGTATTAGTCCTGATAACTATTTTGATTATGCCAATGGAAGATCGAATTTTCCTTTAATTAAACTTAATCGATTGGTTAATTATTTTGAAATAAGTTTTGATTATATTACAGGACTTTCGGATGTTAAAAGTTGTTATCCAGGAAGCATTGACATTGATATTTTAAGAAAAAGATTAGAGATGGTGCGTAAGGAAAACAAGCTTTCGCAAGATGAGGCAGCTAGAGTTACGGGTGACAAACAAAGTACTTATTGGAATTATGAAAAGGGATATTCGACGATTCCATTATCTAAACTATATTTATTAGCTAAATTTTATAATGTTTCTATTGATTACTTACTAGGTAAAACTGAGAACAGAAAAATATTGCAAAAAAAGAAAGTTGTTATTTAACTTTCTTTTTAATTTTTTTAACTATTCGTTTGTATTTAAATTTTTTAATCTTATTTTTTTCGTTCATTGATTTTACTTGATAATAATTAAGAAGTTTTCTCATATATGGAATATTGTTTATGAGAAATGGACTTACGATGTCATCACATTTTAGGCCTTTTCCATACTTATAATAAGCGATAACATAGTAACGTTTTTCTTTAATAACTAACTCTTTTTCGATATGATACCCTTTTTTGCGCATAGCTTTTCTAACTAAGTGAGTGTTATTGTTTGGGCTTAAAATTAAATCGTTTGTTATTTTATGTTTTAAAATATTAATGATTGTTTTAGCTCCCATACCTGAAATTATAATTATTTCATTACTCAAATCAGGAAGTCCATCTAGAACTTTGGTTTTTACTTTGGCATTCGCTTTTTCAATATTCTTTTGTGCTCTATTTATTGCTTCTTTTGAAATATCAGTAGCTAGACAATCACAATTTTTAACTTTATTTAAGTAAATATCAACTAAAGCATGGTCAGCGCCAACATCAATGACTTGGCTGTTTTCGGGAATTAAATCACAAATAGCCTGCAGACGTTTATTTATTTTCATTAGTCACCTAAATAATCTTTTAGTTTGCGACTGCGTGAAGGATGACGCAATTTTCTTAGTGCCTTAGCTTCTATTTGTCTGATACGTTCTCTGGTAACTCCAAATAGTTGACCAACTTCTTCTAAGGTTCTTGGTCTACCATCTTCTAAACCAAAACGCAATCTAATAACTTTCTCTTCTCTTTCAGTTAAAGTTAGTAATACTTCAGAAATTTCATCTTTTAATAATTCGTTAACTGCAAAGTCTTCAGGGCTCATATTGGTCTCATCAGGAATGAAATCACCTAAATGTGAGTCATCTTCCTCTCCAATTGGTGTTTCTAAACTTACAGGTTCTTGACTTATTTTATAAATTTCACGTATTTTTTCTACAGAAGTTCCCATTTTTTTAGATAATTCTTCTTCGGTTGGTTCTCTATTTAATTCTAAGGTTAGTTGTCTTTCAACTCTAGCTAATTTATTAATAGTTTCAACCATATGCACGGGAACTCTGATGGTTCTAGCTTGGTCAGCGATTGCTCTAGTAATAGCTTGTCTAATCCACCAAGTGGCATAAGTTGAAAATTTATACCCTTTAGATACATCAAATTTTTCTACAGCTTTCATTAATCCAATGTTTCCTTCTTGAATAAGGTCTAAGAATAACATCCCACGGCCAACGTATCTTTTGGCAATACTTACAACTAAACGTAAGTTGGCTTCTGCAAGTGTTGCTTTAGCTGTTTCATCACCGGCAATAATACGATCTGCTAAATCAGCTTCTTCTTCATTGCTTAATAATTTTATTTGACCTATTTCTTTTAGGTACATTCTAACGGGATCATTGATAGTTAAATCTTTTGATAAAGTTTCAGTATCAGCGATTTGCTCGTGTTCATCATCATTAGGGTTTTCAGATACAACATGGATGCCATTTTCAGTAAAAGCGTTATATAAATCGTCTAAGGCGTCTGCATCTAACTCTAAGCCTTTTAATTTATCAGCTAATTCTTCATATGTAATTTGTCCCTTCTTCTTTCCTATATTGATTAATTCTTTTTTTCTTTCTTCAAATGTTTTTATTTCGTTAAACATTGCTACACTCCTTTTTTAAATCGATAATTTTTTGGGCAATTTCGGCTTTTTTTAATGGATCTATTTCATTTTTCATTTGATTCTTCAAACGATTGGTTTCAGTCTTAACATTATAATCCTTAATAGCCTTAATATAGTCCTCTATTTCTTTTAAACTATAATTTTCATCAAGATTGGCATTTTGAACTTTAGCTATGGTGTTCAAGATATCCTTATCACATTCGATATAATCGATTAGATCAGCTTGGTTAATAAAACCGTTTTCTTTGTGAAATAGGCTTATTTCTCGAGCTAACAAACGATATTCCTCAGTTGGCATGTATGTAACTTTGTTGTTATACATTTTAATGACTTCAGGGCTATGAAGCATATGAAATAATAAGTTTCTCTCAGCTATTTCGTATTTAGATGTTTTTATTTTTTGGGTTGGTTTAACAACTTTGGGTTTGTCAACTTTTCGAACTTCAAGCTTTTCTCTAATTAAATTTTCGTCGATGTTGGTTTCTTCAATTAATTTTTTTATGGTTATTTCTTTTAAAATGTCATCCTCAATCTTACTAATTTCTTTAATAACCTCGGTAATATATTTGGCTTCATCAACACTGTTATTTAAATTTTTCCCCATTTTAAGAAATGAAAGTTTAAAATCCATAATACTAATTGGATTATTAATTCTAATTTCAAATTCTTTAACTCCATTTTTACGAATAAATTCGTCGGGATCCATATTGTTTTCGAGGCGAATAACTTTGGGTGTAACACCAATAGCGATTAGTTCATCGGCACAAGCCATAGTGGCTTTAGCACCTGCTTCATCACCGTCAAAGCATAATATAACTTCTTTAGCGAGTTTTTTTATTAGTAAAGCTTGATTTTTGGTAACAGCAGTTCCCATAGTAGCAACGACATTTTTGATACCAACAGTATGGGCTCTAATAACATCCATAAATCCTTCCATAACAAGGATTTGGTTTTTTTGTCTAGCGCTTTCTTTAGCGCGGTGGTAGTTATATAAAAGCTCCCCTTTTTTGAATATTTCTGTTTCTCTAGTATTGAAATATTTAGAATTATCTTCACGATTATAGATACGCCCACTATATGCAACTGCTTGTCCATTTAAATCATATAGTGGAAACATAATGCGCTCATAGAATAAATCTAAATAACCATATTCGTTTTTATTTACGAGACCGCTTTTCATAATATCTTTTTCATTAAATTTCTTTAATAGAATTTTAGAAAGTGCATCTTTGCCTTTAAGGGCTAGTCCAATTTGAAATTCTTTAATTATTTCTTCAGTAATACCACGATTGTGAAGATATTCTTTAGCATCTTTACCAGCGGCAGTATTTATATTATTTATATAAAATTTTAAACTTAAATCATAAATGTCGTGCAATGCTGTATGATTTTGAACTTTTGGGGCTTGTCTGATATTAACAGCAATTCCAGCAATATCGGCTACTTTTTGAACAGCTTCGCTAAATGGAATGTTTTCATAATCCATTATGAATTTGAAAACTGTTCCAGTTGCTCCACAAGAGAAACATTTATAAATTTTTTTATCGCGATTAACACTCATGCTTGGATTGTTATCATCATGAAATGGACAAACGCCAAAAAAGTTTTTACCTTTTGGTGTTAGCGCAACATAGTTTGATATGACATTAACAATATCAACACTGTCACGAATTTCATTGATTTTTTCTTGACTTAAAAAACTCATGGACATCTACTCCCTATATATAATATACGACATTTACCTAGCGATTTCCTTTTTTTTTAAACAAAAAAATTATATTTTTTGACAATTTTCATATAATAATTAGTAAAAAAGAGGTGTTTTTGTGTCATTGAAACGTTTAAAAGTGATTGATGTGTTTATAATTTTTGCTTTATGTTTTCTAACGCATTTTATTTATTCCTGGTTTCCTAATACTCTATTTAGTATTTTCTTTCCAGTAAATGAAAGCATATGGGAACATATGAAAATGCTTTTTTCAGCAATTATTATATTTAGTGTGGTTGATTTTATACTCCTTAAAGTATTTGAAATAGAATATCGAAACTTTATTACAAGTATATTTTTATCGGCGGTTTTAAGTATTATCATTTTTCTAGCTATTTATTTGCCCCTTTATTATTTTATAGGAGAAAATATGGTTTTAAATTTAACTGTTCTTTTTGTTTCTATAGTGTTTAGCCAAGCGGTAAGTTATTTTGTTTTAGAAAGTAAGGACTATGGTTTACTTAATTATGTCAGTTTAATTGGCATTATATTTAGTTATATTGTTTTTGGTATCTTAACTTACTATCCATCTACAGAAGATTTGTTTTACGATCCTATGGATGAAAAGTTTGGAATAAATACTTATAATGTTTAAACAAGCAAAAAGCCCTTATTAAGGGCTTTATCTATATAAAACGCTAAACGCATTAGCGGGCAGTAGTATAGATGATTCTATCTTTTAATATGAGTTTGACAGAACCATCTATTTGGGTAATTAGAGTGTTACTTTTTTCTAATCTTTTAAGTGTTTCTTTGTGGGGGTGACCATACAAATTATTTTTACCTGCGGATATTAAACTGATCTTAGGCCTGACAGTATTAATAAATTCGGGAGATGTGCTGCTCTTTGACCCGTGGTGTCCTACTTTTAATATATCCACGATAGGCAGTTTATATGTATTTAAAATATAACTTTCTCTTGTCTCTGATGCGTCTCCCATTAATAATATATTCTGGCTATTAATTTTTGTATATATAATTAAACTATCATCGTTTTCATTAGATGATTTTGTCCCAGATAAAAAATTCAATGTATATCCCTTTATTTTCAAAGATTTTTCAGAGATTTTTTGATATGGTATATCTTTTTCTCGGGCTTTTTTCATAATGTTTTTTTCTAATTTATTATCGTTAGATTTATTAAAAATAATATTTTTCACCTTGAAATTATCAATTAATGATGGTGCCAGCCCAGAATGATCAAAATCACCATGGGTTAAAATCAGATAATCTATTTGTTTAATACCTTCTGATTTTAAGTATGGAATGGTTTTGTTTTTAACAATATCGTAAACTTTATTTTTAAAATTTAACTCACCACCGGTATCAATAAGAATCGTTCCTTGATTATGCGGAAAATTTAAAAGAATACTGTCACCTTGACCGACATCGATCATCGTCATAAACGGATTATTACTTAAATAATTAATGTTTGTGTGAAAGAAAATCGAGATGACTAAAATAATGATTCCATGCTTTTTATTTTTTGTTAAACTATACAAAACGTATGTGACTATTAAATAATAAAAAATTATACCATAAATATTTATATGCCTTAAGATAATTTGAAAGGCAGTTATTTGACTAAAAAATAATGATAAATTTTCCATGGTTTCAATTAAAAAATATAAAATATTATCAAGTGGTTTTATAAATAGTGTTATTAGTGAAAACGGATATACAACTAAAGAAACAAGTGGAACAAAAAATATGTTTATGAAAGGTGATAATAAATTTACTTCGAAAAAATTATTTATAGTAATTGGAAGGCTTGATAAAAAAGCGATAAATGAAACTATAAAGGTTTTACCAAAATAATTTTTCAATTTTTTTATAAGTTTTTTAAATAGTATTAGATAAAAAGAAATTATAAAGGAAAATAAAAAACCGATATTATAAATTATGTATGGGTTATAAAAGAGATAGATGGTGACTATTAGTATAAGTAAAAAAATAGTTTTTATTTTTAAATTAAAAGTTTTTTTGATTGTAAGAACTATAAATAAAGCGGTAGCTCTTATAACTGATGGTGTAAAATTGGTTAGAAAAGCATAAAAAAGCAAAATAAAAATTACAATAAGATAATTGAATTTTTTATGTTTTGAAAGGCGATTTAAAATAAAAAGAATAATGCTGGATAATAAGGTGATGTGCATGCCAGAAATGGCTAATAAATGACTAATTCCATTGATTTGATAGCTATTTATAATTTCTTCATCTATATCTTTATTATTTCCTAAAATAAAAGCGTTTAAATAATCTTTACTTTTATATGTATTTATATAAGTAATAAGGTTATTTTTTATCTTATATATTTTTGATGGTTCTTTGATAACTTTTATTGTCTTGGCAGTCATAGTATAATTTATTTTATTGCTTAGAAGATAGTTTTGATAATTAAAAAGATTAAATATGGTGTTAGGCATTGGTTCTTTTAATTCTCCGCTAATGCTGACTTTTTGGCCTAAGGTACAATTAAAATCATTGTAATAATTGACAATGATTTTTTCTTTGGCTTTTATGGTAAATTTATAACTAGTATCGATTTTTTGGCATTTCGTAATAATTCCGATGATTTGTTTTGTATTTGAATTGTATACGCTTGTTGGATGATGGTCTAATTTGTAGATTGTAAAACTACAGCTGGCTATAAAGGCTATTAATATTAGAATATTAAGTGGTGATATTGTTTTTAATTTTTTCAAATAATGCTTCTCCTATACCAGGGACATTTTTTATTTCTTCTATGGTTTTAAATTGGCCATTTTTATCGCGATGTTCTATTATAGCTTTGGCTTTAGATTCACCAATACCACTTAGCGATTGTAATTCCTCGGCTGTAGCTTTGTTTATTGATATTTTATTATTGGTGGCTTCGCTTTTGCTCGAAGTTTGTTTCTTTTCTTCAGTCAAGGGTTCTAATTGGTTAGTAATACAAGCATCGTTTATATCAGGGCATTCGCATTTTTCTTCTTTGCCCTTTTTTAGATTTTTTACTTCAGCTTTTGAATATATAAATACGACCATTTCGTCATCTAATTTTTTACTTAAATTTATAATTGAAGTGTCAGCATTTTTGGTTAAACCACCAGCTTTATTTATAAGGTCATCTACCCTATCGTTTTTGTTTAGTTCATATATTCCGGGTGCATTGACTTCACCTTTGAGATCTACTTTAATTTTTGATGGTGTTTCTTCTTTCTTTGGTGTTTCTAAAACTTCTTCATTTGATTCTTTACTTTCAAACTCAATTAAAGTTAAGGTATAAATATTTAAGGCGAGTAATCCCAAAATAATGATAACTGCAATAATCATATTACGATGCTCCAACAATTTATCTTTTAATTCCATGTTCCTCCTTTTTACCCCCTATTATTATCATACCGTTTTAGACTGTTATTTCCTTTTTGGACATGAAAAAAGATTAACTTTAAGGTTAATCTTATGTAGCTACTTTTATTTTTTGGTTTTTTGTTTCAACATTAACTCTTTGAACGAGCGCTAATGAAACAATTAATGATATTGCAAAACTTCCACCATAACTAAAGAATGGTAATGGTACTCCAGTAAGGGGAATTATACCAAATAACCCACCCATATTAATGAAAATATGAGCGAATATATATGCGGCGACACCCAAACATATATATCTTCCTCGTAAGGTTGAAGCTTTTGAAGCGATCATAGTTATACGCCATAAGATTAAAGCATAACCTAAGAAGATAAATACGCTACCGATAACGCCATATTCTTCAGCAATAATGGCAAAGGCTGAGTCAGTATGTGGTTCTGGAATATATGAGTATTTTTGTTTACTTTTTCCTATGCCAAGTCCCATAAGACCACCATCGTTAATAGCAATATAACTATTACAGACTTGATAACCACCTGTTTCGTATTGACCACAAGGGTCTAACCATGAAGAAAATCTTGATAAACGCGCTTCGTTTAAAACACCACCTTGTGTACTACTATATATTCCAAGGGCGGCGACACCGAGCAACAGTAAGAGTCCACCATATTTCAGCTTTTCTATTTTGAGAATTGGACTAGCAATTAGTAAAATCCCAACTATGAAAAGAATAATTAATAAAGTACCAAAGTCTTTTTGGAGAAAAACGATAGCTGGAATGGCAATCGCTATTAGCAATATTTTCCCGATCATTTCATAATGTGGAATATTTTTTGTACGAAGTTTACGATAATACTTTTCAAATAAAATAGCTAGAAAAGCGATGATTACGGGTTTAGAAAGTTCGCTTGGCTGGATTTTGACAAATTTAAGGTCTATCCAGTTATTACTACCGGCGACGGCTTCTGATTTCCAAGCAATAATATTTAGAATAATTAATAGTATAAACATTAAGGGAACTAAAGTTTTGTATTTTTTTGTGTCAACTTTTAAAATTATTAAAGCTCCTACAACTCCAACAATAATGAACATTAGCTGTTTAAAGAAATAATAATATATTGAAACGTCATAATTAACTACGGCCGCACGGCTTGAAGCAGTAACTATGGTTAATAATCCAAAGACAAAACCCACTATGGTGGTTATCAATAGTGGCTTATCTAAATCTTTAAAAATTTTCCTAAATGACTGGTTCATTTTTTAGCTCCTATCATATAATATGATAGCACAATATTTGTAGTTTTTGAATGAAAAAAATATAAAAAACAAAAATTAGGTGTTTTTAATAGTCGTTATGTGTTAAGAGACGTACACTATACTAGAATAGATAGGAGGTTGTTATATGTATTACTATGGTGGTTATCAAGGTTATGGATGCGGTAACCAATGCGGTGGCGGCTGTCAAGGCGGCGGTGGTTACGGCGCAGGCTATGGAGCAGCTATTATCTTAGTTCTATTCATTTTATTAGTAATCATTATCGGTGCTCGTGCATTCGGTAACGGCAACTATTAGGAAGTTAAGAGGTTTCTAACTTCTTTTTAAAGGAAAAAAGCACTATAATTTAGTGCTTTTTTTTGTAATTTTATTATTTTTTTATTAATTTATGACCTTGTGGTTTATAAGATTCTAATCCTTTTTGCTCTTTATCATGGACAATGCCAAAGTATTCTTCTAAAATTTCTTGTTCTGTCATTCCGGAAGCCAAGCCATAATTAGCTATAGAATCAATGACATAAGTTAAAGTAGAACTTTTAATGCAAAAGTCAATAAGCGCTCCTGAGGTTGACGAAATACCAAAAATAGTTATTGGATAATCTTTATCTTCGTTCGCTGTAGCTAAAGGAATCTCATAATCTGTAAGTACACATTCTAGAGCAAATGGATCATAATTATATATCGTTTTTAATGATTCACTCATAAAATTACTATTATATCCAGTCTCTTCGTTTGTTTGAGCGACTTTATCAAAGACTATTTCTAAGTCTTCTACTTGAGCTTTTCCTTCTGTTTTTGGACAAAATTCATTTAAATTAAGATTTTTTAATGCCATAATTTTCCTCCTCTTAGTAGTTTATTATACTATAGAAGAAAAAATAAGTAAATTATTTTATTTCAATGGTTGTATCATCTATAAAACGATAATTCGTTTTATACTTAAGCTCTCTGACTAATCTAAATAAGGCTTCATCTTTGGCTTTACACTCAAGCATAATGTCGACATCATGTTGCTGTTTTTTTAATATTTCAAGAAAGTCGATGAAATCATTTGCATTTATATAAGTACTATGACTGCGAAATTCTCTTTTATTCTTTGGTGATGAAAAATGCATTTTAGGTTTTAATTTCTGCTTTTCCCAGGTTTTTATAATTCTTGAAAGATAATCATTTATATCTTCTCCTTCGTTATTACATTTATAATGGTGATAGTCTAATACCATCGGAATTTTTAAAGTTTCACATATATATAAAATGTCTTTTACGTTAAAAATTTTATCATCGTTTTCTAAAATAATAAGGTCCTGAATTTTTTTATCTAGTTTTTTAAAGGTATTAATAAATTTTTTAATAGCTTTTTCTTTATCACCAAAAGCTCCACCAACATGAAGCACTGTTTTTCCATCGATTTTCATTGCTTCAAACATTTTTTGGTGAAATTCTAACATCTCTATACTTTTTTTAATTACATCGCTTTTAGTGCTGTTTAAAACGCAAAATTGATCGGGGTGTGTATCGACTCTAAGATCGTATAATTTAGTTAACTTGCCTAATTGTTCCCACTCTTTTTTATAAGGCTCTATGTAGTCAAAAACAACATCATTATGAGTTGCTAAAGGAATAATATTATGACTGATGCGATAAAAGTGAATCTCATTTCTATAATTATACCAAAATATTTCTTTTAAATTTTTGAAGTTTTCGGATATTAGCTGATCTAATTTTATGTTTCCTATTTCTTCGTTTAATTTATGATAATTTGTATAAGTTATTGTTTTTGAGGCAGTAATATCTAATGTTAATGATATTGCGACATATCCTAATCTTATTTTCATGTAAATCACCTTTTATATTATGGATATAATCTTTAATTATATGTTATTTGACATTTATTTTTGCTCATTATATAATACAAATGCTTTTTATAGGTGAAAAACTATGTAAATAAAAGCAATTTAATTAATTAATTGCCTTAAAATATGGTAAAATATTATATATGGAAGTGATAAAAATGTTTAAAGAATTAAAAATATTAGATGAAAAGAATAAAACACTTCGCCAAGTTAGTAAAGAGGTTCAATTACCCTTATCAAAAAAGGATAAAGAAACAATTGAACATATTATAAAACAGCTTACTTATAGTCAAATTGAAGAGTATGCGGAAAAATATGATTTACGTCCAGGGATGGGACTTGCTTTTCCACAACTTGGCCAATTAAAAAGAATTATTGTTATTGTCTATGAATATGAGGAAGGCAAATTTAAAAATTATGTCTTTGTTAATCCAAAAATTATTAGCCATTCTGAAGAGATGGTAGCGCTTGAAACTGGTGAGGGTTGTTTGAGTGTTAATCGTGAGGTTGATGGACATGTTCCAAGATTTGCCCGCGTTACCATTAGTGGTTATGATCCTGATGGTAATAAAGTTTCAGTTAGAGCTCGTGAGGAATTAGCTGTTGCCTTCCAACACGAGATTGACCATTTAAACGGAATATTATTTTTCGATAAGATAAATAAGAAAAAACCATTTTTTAATGAAAACGAAATTAGGTTAATCTAGGAGGCATTATGAAAACTAAATATAAATATTTAATCTTAATCGCAGTGACAATTATTGCATCAATTTTCATCTATAACTATATCGAGGAAAATACAATGGTAGATTTTAAAACTGATCTTTTAGGAGAACAAAAAGAAATCGAAACTTCACTGTTAACTGATACTAACTACTCTATTAACGAACCAAAAGTGGTTTTAAATCCTTATGAAATTTCACCACTTACTGCTCTTGTTATTTTTAAAACTAATGACTTGGCGTCTGTTACAGTAACGGTTAAAGGCAAAGATGGTGATGAGGATATTGTTAATACTTTTGTACCAAGCAAAGAACACTTTATATCGGTTTATGGACTTTATCCTGATTATGAAAATACAGTTATAATTACGACTAGCGGTGAAGAGAAAGAGCTTAAAATTAAAACTGACAAAGTAGAAATTGGACTAGAAAATGCAACAGTTAATAATGAAAGCTCAGATGAATTTTTGTTTACAACTTCAAAAGACGTAAATGGTTATCCTGTTGCCTATGATAAAAAAGGAAATATTAGATGGTATTTAACTGAATCTTGCGGTTGGGATTTTACAAGACTTAGTAATGGATATGTTTTATTAGGAAGTCCTGATTTAATGAAAGAACCCTATTACTCATCTGGTCTTGTAGAAATGGATTTACTTGGAAAGGTATATTACGAATATAATCTTCCAGGTGGATATCATCATGATGTATTTGAAATGACTAATGGAAATCTTTTAGTTCTTTCCAATAATTTTGAGGGTGGAACAAAAGAAGACTATATTGTTGAATTAAATCGGAATACAGGAGAAGTTGTTAAAAAATTTGATTTATATGATTTAATGCCTAATGATGATGGGGAAAATTGGATATCATTAAATTCTGTGGCATATAATGCAGCGACTAATTCGATTTTAGCGGTTGGTGTGAATAAAGATATGATTGTTAATATCGATTACACATCTGGTGAATTAAATGGGTTAATTGCTGATAAAAAGAAGGTTCCAAAGGAATATCAAAAATATTTGTTGCAAAATGATGGCGAGTTTGAATCCCCTATTAAACCACAGGCTGTAACTTTAACTAAAAATGGAAATTTTGCTTATATAAATAACAAAGATGGCGAAAATCATTTGATTGAATATACGGTAAATACAAGTGAAAGACGCTTTAAAGAGGTGAAAAATATCAATCTTGGTAAAGCTAGTGCGGATGCCAACATTGAATATTCTGATGGTAAATTTATTATTACTCAGGACAAAGAAATTAAAGTTGTTGAAGATGAAGATGTTACTTCATTATTAACAACTGATCATGAACTTTACAGCGCTAAATCTACCAAAATGTATGCTGGTGATATGTTTATGAAGGTAGCTGGTATTAGGCTTGGTAGTACTGGCATCACACCAACAACCAATGATCATATGGTAATGTTCCATAAAAAGGATCCATCAATATATGAGCAATATGATTTGCACTTATCTAGTGATTCAAAACATTTTATTGTTGAAGGAACGTTTAAAAAATCTGACCAAATTCAAATTATATTGGATAATGTTTTAAGTAAAAAAACTTACGATGTTGATACAACTGAAGGAATAGAAACAAAAAGTGGGAAAATGAAAACTTCAACATATATTAGTAAGCAGGGAGTTTATGGTAAATATTATATTTATTTAAGAATTAATGGTACTATCTATAAATTATCTAAATATTCAATGTTTAGTTAAAAAAACACTCGGAAATAATCCGGGTGTTTTTAAATATTATATTTTCTAATAAATTCTTCATAATTCATTTGTTTATCTAGATACCCACCTTCGTTATCAAAATAAATCAAACGATTAGAAATTGATTCTATTAATTCAGTGTCATAACTTGAAAAAATAACTGGTCCATCAAACTTACTTAAAGCGTTATTTAGTGAAGTTATTGATTCGATATCTAAATGATTTGTTGGCTCATCTAATAATAGAACATTGCCTTTATTCATCATCATTTTTGAAAACATCAGTCTAACTTTTTCGCCACCAGAAAGGACGTTTGTTGGTTTTAAAGCTTCTTCACCGGAAAATAGCATACGGCCTAGGAAACTTCTAACAAAACTATCGTCTTTATTTTCTGAATATTTACGAAGGAAATCTACTAAAGTTTCATTACCTTTAAAATATTCATCATGATTTTTTGGAAAATAAGAGAAAATAACGGTTGCCCCAATTTTTATTTCACCACTATCGGGAACTAATTCGCCAGTTAAAACTTTAAATAATGCGGTTTTAGCTATTTCATTTTCTCCGATTAAAGCTATTTTGTCTTCAGTTCTTAAGGTAAATGAAAAGTCTTTAAGAATTTGTTTGCCTTCGATTGTAACGTTTATTTTTCTTAAATATACAACTTCTTTTCCTAATCTTTTTTCATATTCAAAATTAATATATGGGTATTTTCTAGAAGACGGTTTTAATTCTTCTAATTCGATTTTTTCAAGAAGCTTTTTTCTTGAAGTTGCTTGTTTTGATTTTGAAGCGTTTGCCGAGAATCTTGCTATAAATGATTGAAGTTCTTTTATTTTTTCTTCTTTTTTCTTATTGCTGTCTTTGATTTGCTTTTGCATCAATTCATTTGATTGATACCAAAAATCATAGTTACCAACGCTCATTTTGATGCGTTCCCTATCAATGTCTACCATATGGGTACAAACAGTATTTAAAAAATGACGGTCATGAGAAACTAAAATGACAGTTCCTTTAAAGTTAATTAAAAAGTCTTCAAGCCAAAGTTTACTTTTGATATCTAATCCGTTTGTCGGTTCATCTAAAAGCAAAATATCAGGGTTACCAAATAAAGCTGACGCTAATAAAACTTTAACTTTGTCTTTTTCTTTAAGGTTAGCCATTTGTTCATCATAAAAACTATTATCAATGCCTAAGCCTGATAAAAGAATTGCAGCTTCGCTTTCGGCTTCCCAGCCATTCAAAGCTTCAAATTCGGCCTCTAGTTTACCTACTTTAATACCATCTTCATCAGTAAAGTCTGGTTTCATATACAAAGCTTCTTTTTCTTTCATAATACCGTAAAGTTTCTCATTGCCCATAACAACCGTATCTAAAACGCTATATTCATCACAGGCATTATGGTTTTGTTTTAATACTGATAGTCTATCATGCTTATCTTTAACTATTTCGCCTTTGGTGGTTTCTACATCACCGGTTAATAGTTTTAAAAAGGTACTTTTACCAGCACCGTTGGCACCAATAACACCATAGCAATTATCTTCATTAAATTCTAAGTTAACATCTTCAAATAATACTCTACTACCAAATCGTAGAGTTACGTTTTTTACTTGTAACATATTTATCACCTATCCGATTATATCATATTATCCTTATTTAGGCAAAGAAAAAAGAGGCTTATCTTTTACCTCTTAAAATTGTTGTTCATTTTTACTTGTTTTAATTATTATAGGATAATAATTTATTTATTTTTCAATTTCTTCCAATTTGACACTCACTAATTTACTAACTCCTGACTCTTGCATAGTTATTCCATATAACACGTCAGCATATTCCATTGTTTTCTTTTTGTGGGTTATAATAATAAATTGTGACTTGTTTTTTAAAGTTGTAACGTATTTACCAAAGGTATCGACGTTAACTTCGTCTAAAGCTGCTTCAACTTCGTCTAAAATACAAAATGGCGCTGGTCTAGACTTGATAATAGCAAATAATAAACTAATAGCTGTTAAAGTCTTTTCGCCTCCTGATAATAGGGAAATACTACTTAGTTTCTTTCCGGGCGGACTAGCAACAATTTCAACTCCAGTTTCTAGTAAATCATTTGGATCCGTTAGTTTTAAAGTGGCAGTTCCACCTTTGAATAATTCTTTAAAAGTTTCTTCGAAATTTTCGTTAATAACCTTAAAGGAATTATTAAATTCTTTGATCATCACTTTATCCATTTCGTCAATGATTTGTAATAAAGTATTCTCGGCTTCAGTTAAATCATTTATTTGACTTAACAAAAATTCATATCTAGTACTAACGCGTTCATATTCTTCTGGGGCAGCTAAATTGACAATTCCAATTTCTTTTAGCTTGCGTTTTAAACTATTAACTTTTGTCTTAGCCAGATTATAATCGAGATCTAATTTGTAATTATCTTTGGCTTTTTCATAAGTCATACTATAAGTTTCGCTTAAAGTATTTAATAAATTGTCTAATTTAACGTCCATACGATTAACACTAATTTCTAAATCTTTTAATTCATTTGTTTTAATACTATAAATACTATTTTCTTTTTTTACAGAAAGTTCATATTCTTCCAGTGACTCATTAAGATTTTGCTTTTCTTTATTTAATATATCAAGTTCTTTGGCTTTTTCTTCTTTTTGTTTCACGGTATTATAGTACTTATCAATAATTTCTTCTTCTTCTTTAGAAAGAGCTCCACCTAAAATATTGTTAGTTCCATTAATGTCAAGGTTGTTTTTTTCTAAATTATCTTTCAAAGTTTTTATGGCTTGATTTTTGCTATTAATTTGCTCTTGCTTAAGAAGTTTATCTTTGCTTAAAAGATATGCTTTATCTTCTAGCGATTTTAATTCATAATCTATTTCATTAATTTTGTTTTCAGAATCCTCAATTTTTTTAATTAAATTAGAAATATCTTTTAAAGTATTTTCTAATTCGTATTTATCACTGATAACATTACGAGCTTTATTTTGCTTTCCTCCGGTCATTGAACCACCGACATGAATGATTTCACCAGTTAGGGTCACAATGCGATATCTAGCGTTTATTAGTTTACTTAATTTTGTAGCATCATCGATATTTTCAGTTACTAAGACATTGCCAAGTTGATTTAATATAATATTATTATATTTATCTTCGTTTTTAACTAAATCACTAGCGACACAAACGAAGTATGGCTCATGATTAATAGTGTTCATAGTTTCGTTATCGACGTATTTTCCTTTTATGATATTTAACGGAAAGAAAGTTGCGCGGCCAATAGTTTTTAAGTAGTTAATGGCTTCTTTAGCGCTTCTTTCATCATCAACCACTATATTATTAGCGCTATAACCTAAGGCGGTTGTGATAGCTAAGGAATATTTTTCATCTATTTCAATAAGATTGCCAATAATATTATGAATACCACGTAATTTAGGATTATTTAAAACGCTTTTAACGGCAGTTGGTAAACCACTACCATTTTCAATACTATCTTTTAATGAATCGGCTTTTATTTCTAAATTATGTTTTTGTCTAACATTGGTGGTTAATACTGTTTCGGCTTGATTCTTTTTAGATTTTAATTCAGCTAATTGATTATTTATGTTTTTTATTTTATCATCTAAATTAGTTGTTTCGTGGTTGATATTTATTATATCGGTTTCAAGACTATTTATTTCATTTTCTAATTTTAAGCCTTTTTCTTTTAATTCTAAAATTGTATTATGTAATTTAGCGTCATCTACTTCGTAATTTTTACGTTCTGTTATAATAGCCTTTTGGCTATTCAATTTTTCGGCTGACGTTGTTAATTCTAATATTTGACTTTGTACATCTTTAATTTTATTATCAATTTTAGCGATTTGATTTTTAAATAAAGTGGTTTTAACTTCAGAAGCAGTACTTGAAGATGATAATTTTATTATTTCATCATTTAAAGCGTCGATTTTTGTTTTACTTTCTTGATATTGATAATTTATGTTGGTGATGTCTTCAGTGATTAAAGCTATCTCAACATCTTCTAATTCGTCCTTAGCTCTAGTATATTCTAAAGCTTTTTCTTTAGCTTCTTTTAATGGCTCAATTTGTGGTTCTAACTCTTTTATGATATCATTTATGCGATTTAAATTATTATGAGTTTTATCTAATTTGCGAATAGCTTCTTCTTTGCGTCTTTTATATTTTAAAACGCCGGCTGCTTCTTCGAAAATCACTCTTCTCTCTGTTGGTTTACTACTAATTATTGATTCGATTTTACCTTGGGATATAATGTTAAAGCTTTCTTTGGCAATACCACTATCTAATAACAAGTTTGTAATATCTTTTAATCTAACTCTTTCATTATTTAAAAAGTATTCATTAGTTCCATCTTTATAAACTCTTCTTTTGATGGCAACTTCATCATATTCTAAAGGAAGATATTTATCGGTATTATCAAATATTAAACTAACAGATGCAACATTCATAGGATTTCGGCTTTTACTACCAGAAAAAATGACGTCTGTCATATTACCGTCACCACGAAGTGATTTTACTGATTGTTCACCTAACACCCATCTAACAGCATCGACAACATTGCTCTTGCCTGAACCATTTGGTCCCACAATACCTGTTATACCATTAGTTAATTCAATATCAGTTTTGTCAGCAAAGGATTTAAAACCTTGTGCTTTTATTTCTTTTAAGTACATACTATCACCTTACACTTCCTTAATTATAACAAAAATACATAGAAAAAACAATCGGTTATAAATAGTGATTGCTTTTTAATTTAATAGTTTTAATTTACTAAGATTAATGTTAGAAAATCAGCAATAGAAGTACCTGTATCTTTCCACCAAAATCCCATGTCTTTTAACCTATTATTTTTTGTATTTCTATTATCAATTATTAAAACGGCAGAGTCTTTTTCTTCAGTTAATTGAATATTTGTCGTATATCTTTGATACCTATTTTTTAAATCTTCTAGTTCTTCTTTAGTTCCATATATAAACAAGTCTCCTTTATTTATATATACACTATCTCTAACAAAGGTTTTTAAAAATGGTTTTACTGTTTGATAATTACAAATTACATTATCAATACGTTTCTTTTTAAATGTTTTGCGAATTTTTTTAATATTTATGGTACGCCCTTTTTCTTTTAATTTCAATTTTTTCTTATTAAAATTTGAATAAGTTTCTTCTAGTAAATAGCAAGTTTCAATGCCATTGTTGTTCTGAATAGCTTTTTTTATTTTTTCACTTTCGATACCAATTCCAATTAGACTTCCTTGCATCGATTTTATTTTGGTTAATAAAAATTTTTCCATTTTACTCCTCCTTTAATAGTTCGTTTATTGCATAATTTGCACATAATAGTCCAGCAACTGCTGGGACAAAGGCATTTGAACCTACTTTATCAATAATTATTGGTTTTTCAGTTGAAGAAACTACTGGAACTTTTCCATTTATTTTTTCTTCTTTTAAAAATTTTCGAATTTCTCTTGCTATTGGATCATAACTAGTTTTACGGACATCGATAATTTCTAATTTGCTGGCGTCCATTTTATTACCAGTTCCACAAGCAGAAATGAATTTTATTTTATTTTTAAGACAATTTTTTATAATTGCTTTTTTAGTAGATAAAGTATCTTCAGCATCAATTAAGAAATCTATTTTGTTTTTAAAAATAATATCGATGTTGTCTTTAGTGATAAAGTCTTTTATTTTTATAATTTCACATTCTTTATTTATTTCATTTCTACGATTTTCGGCTTCATCCACTTTATAATTACCAATGTTGGTATTTAAGGCTAGGAGCTGACGATTTAAGTTAGTAAGGTCGACTTTATCATTATCAACGACAATTATTTGGCCAATACCGCTACGAACTAAGGCCTCAAAAGCATAGCTGCCAACACCACCTAAACCAATTAACAGTACGGTTTTGGATTTTAATATATTGATTTTTTCACCAATTAATAATTCTAACCTATCAAACATCTAATTCACCTAGTCAACATTATACACTAAATCAATGAAAAAAAGAAGTTTCCTTCTTTTTTTTCGCGGTTTTATTATATACTTCATTCTTAGGTTTGCTTATTTCTATGCTATTTTATATGGTTTTTCTTGTGTTCCCTCTCCTGTTAATGTGATGTCAGATTTCAGATAGAGAACTGGCCACACTGTAAAGTCAAATTGGCGTGTGGAATTATGGTTGATTGCGCCAACTGAACGCACATACAACGCTTTGGTTGATATATCGGCGTCTGGAGAAATTGTCCATGGGAAATTTTTATTATACAAGTAGTTTGTTGTTTTACATATTGAAGCATTAATATTATTTAAACTAAAATTACCACATTGTTCTATATTAGTATTTGCCCTTAAGTAATCACTTACACTCATTAATCCTATATTTCCTGTCCATACAGTTCCATTCTCACTTGCTATTTGTCCGGCTAAATCTGTATTACCATATGTTACAGCCCCAATACCGTATGCATGGCTTTGTATTTGAGACTGTGCATCTGCTGATAAACTATTATAGTAATCATTATTTAAGTATGTATTTAATGTGGCTGGTCGTACCCAATTGTTTGATTCAGAAGAATCCCACTGCTTCTTTCCAATATTTGCATTTCTTATTATCTTTAATACCCTATCATTTTCAACAGCGATCATTCGCCACTCTTCATTATTGAATGAGATATAGTATTCTGTATACCTATACAAAGTTCCAGAAAACAACCATTTTATCCGAAAAACAACATTTAATGAATTATATTAATATAAAATTCGTATTCACTTCTATAATTATTCGTATTTTTTTAGCTGAATTATCATATTTTTTTATCAAAAAAAGCTTGGATACAATACCAAGCCACAAATTTACTAATTAACACTAAATAATATTAAATAAAATTACCTAAATATATTGTGCAACCATATCATCAAGTAAAATATCTATTAAATATATTTCATTATTATTTTTTTGAATAACATCATCTGCATATTCATTTAATACATCTACACAATCTATAATTATTTTCCCTTTATCAAAATAATTTTTTGTTGTAACATCTATTTCTGCATGCCCCAATTCTTCTGAAACAGCTTTTAAATTAATATTATTTGTTAATAATAATGTTGTATATACATGTCTTAATCCGTGAAATGTTATTTTTGGTAAATTGTTATTTTCCAATAAACTATCAAAATATTTATAATGAAAACTTGCACCTCTTGCACTTCCATCTGCAGAAAAACAAATATAATCATTATCAACAAAATTTTTGTTTTTAATCTTTCTTTCTGTTTTTATTTCTTCATATTTCTTCTTTTGTTCTAAAATTGCTTCAAAAACTATATCAGGAATATACTGTATTCTATCAATTTTTCGAGATTTTAATTTTATTTCTTGCTTTGTTTTGTATTTTCCGTTTAAATGATTTGTCTCTTCATTCATTTTATTTATATCAGTTCCAATTTGTCTTTGTATGTGTATTGTTCTCTTTATAAAATTAATATCAGAAAATTTCAATCCTCTTATTTCACTTTTTCTCATTCCCATTAAAACAGCAAATAAAACATATAAATATATTGGAGTGTTTGTGCTTTTATTAATTAATAATTGAACTTGAGATATTGAAAATGTCTCTTTAATTTTATTTTTTTTATTATGTTCAATTTCATTTAATATATCTTTTGGCACATTAATACCTTCAGCAACATTTAAAGATACTAAATTATTGTTTTTTGCATATTTCAACGAATTACTCATTGTGATTAATGCCCATGAAGCAAGCGATAAATGTTTATCAGAAACAAATTTTATAAATCTATTTATATGTCCTATGTTTAATTGATGTAAATATAAATTATCAAAATATTCTTTTGCATAATTATAAACTATATTTTTGTACGAATTAAATGTATTATACTTAACTTCATTTATTTTAATGTTTTGTAACCAATATTCTAAATAGTCAAATACCTTAATGTTTTGATATAAAACATATTCACTAAGATTTAATTGCGTAATTTTCTCTTCTCTATCTTTTTTTGCTTCTCTTTGCGTAGAAAATCCACCATGTTGTTTCAACAAAGTACTATTATCGTTAAATTTAAATAAAATTCTATATCCATACTTGTTTTTTAATTTTATAACATCATAAACAGTATATTCAATAATTTTTCGTTCTACGATTTCTTTAGTTAACATGATAATAAATTCTCCGAATATCCTTCTTGTTCAATTTTGAAAGTACTGTTTAAGAATGATAAAATTTTATTTTTCTCATCCATCACTTCACAATAATAATCAAATGTAGTATGAACTGAGGTGTGTCCTAACATGGCAGAAATAATTTGTATATCTACGCCTTTTTCCAACAAAATTGTAGCACACATATGTCTTAAAGAGTGGACTGTAATGTGTGGTAAACTCAATTTTTTGCATATTCGCTTTATCTGATCATTAAGAATTGTTGTACCATGCGGTTTACCATTTACTTGACAACTAACATAATCATTGTCAGTATATATTGCTTCATAAAATTTCTTATTATAATTATTCAATTGTTCTCTTTTTTCTAATTCCTCTACAACTACTGTTGGAATCTTAAATTTTCTGTTCCCAGCTTCTGTTTTTGTATTTGTTTCTATTTTTCTAGTAGAAAATGATTTACATGTTTTTGCTTTTAAATTGTGTTTAACAACTATCTGTCTTTCAATAGACAAATAAATAAAATCATCAAACGAATGAAAATCCGAAAATTTTAATCCTGCTATTTCACCTTTACGAAGTCCACAAAATATTTCCTCCCTAGGGTACAGCAAACATCTGAATTAATATAACACTTTTTATATATTTTTACAATAAAATTTCTATATATTTATAATAAAAAGCAAATCAATGAAGATTTACTTTTTTAAAACTATATTGTCTGATAATAATTATTCTTCGTAAATTATATGTTCCAATTGATTATTATTATCATTTTTTATTTTTTCTTTTCAAATATTAAGTAAAAAATTATAATTATCAATTTCTGTTATTTTAGCCCATTTAAATTTTGACTTTCCATCATGTTCTTCATCTAAGGAATTATATTCCTTATCATCAGTATATCCTGATTCAGTTTCATCAATTTCTGTATTATAATAAAAACCTATTTCATGATACTTTGTACCATTTGGTACATTTGTAATTGCTTCTATTATATATTTTAAGTGTAATTCACATTCAAGTCCTAATTCTTCTTGTAATTCTCTTTTTATTGCGTCACCACTGTTTTCTAATGTTTCTAAACGCCCTCCAGGTAACATATAAATATCATGTTTTTGTTTTTGCACCAAAACTTTTGTATGATTTTGATTAAAAATTATTGCACCAACTCTTACTCCAAATCTAGTTGTATCATCTTTCATTGTAATAACCATATTGTTCCTCCATTCTACTTGATATTATATCATGTTTTTTATTTTCTATAAATAGATTTACATTCTTCTTTTTTATTTAAACCTACAAAATTTAAAATTTCATCCACAACACTTTCTAAATCCATATCAGAAACATCAATTTTATATGTATCTAAACTAGAAAAATCAGGGATTTTTTTTATTGCTTCATTAAAAATTTCTTCTATACAATCTTTACAATAATTATCATATGATATTTCTTCAGAAGTTTTTTTAATTCTATTAACTAGCCTACTATAAATTACTTTTGGATTACAAGTTAAAGTAATGTTATAAAATTCAAATTGATTTCCATTTTCTTCTAAATAATTAATTATTTGATTAATAACATTGTCTTGGTGTAAAATCCAAGAAAATATTATATTATCAAAATTTGGATTATGTAAATGATTATTTAGAACATAACAAATGCTATCGATAGTTCGTTCCATTGTTTCTTTATCAAAATGCCAATCGGACCCCTGTTCAAAACACCAATCACCATCTAACATTACACTAGAATTTAATTCATTTACTAATTTTTTTGCTGTGGTAGTTTTACCAACCCCTGTTGTACCACTAATAAAAATTAATTTCTTTTTTTTCATATAAATATAATTCCTTTCTACATATTCACAGCACGTTTTTTTACTAATATAGAATTACCTTTAGTATTAACTTTTGAATAAAATATTTCTAAAAATTTTTGATATGTGTCTAAAATTTCTGCCTTAAAATTAATTGGTAGAACAAAATCATGGTCTTTTTCTATTTCAGCAAAAATAGATTGAACATTATCAGCATCAATAAACTGCATGTAATAGTCTATTGCTTCTTTGTTATTTCCTTCATAATATAATTTTAGCAAAGAAGTAATTTTATCTTCTCTATAATTCTGATTATATTCCTGCAATAATAATGTATGGTTATTTAATATATTATTTTCTATTTGTTGTCCATCAATATCTTTTTCAATTCTTGGTCTATCAAAATGTAACATATTACCATTGTCAAAAGCCATTAATCTCACACTTTGGGTTTGTTCGTTTACAATAATCCCCCAGTTATAAGGATTTCTATCAGGTTGTAATGTCAGCAAATCATAAATATATAATTTTTTTATTTCTGCTTTAATTTCTTCATTGTAATTATAACCTTTTCTAAAACAATAATCTTCTATTACTGATATAATATTTTCAACATTACATTTTCTAACTAATTCTAATTTATCTATATTATTATCTGGACACATTAACTGTGCAGCAGAAATAAATTTTTCGCCTTTATTTACAAAGTTATAGGTAATTATACCTCTGTTACCATTATATGTAGCTAAATCATAATAACAATATGGAAGAGAAAATTTTTTCATCATATACATATTAAATATTTCAGTATAACTTTCAAAACTACCAGGTGTTTCATTTTTGAACATAATATGCTCATCAAGCCAAAATTTATTTCTTGAGCCGCCAATTTCTGGCCTGATTTGTTCTAATTTAACATAGTCATCAATTGCTAAAAATCCATTGTTCCTACTCGCGCATCTTATTAAATACTTAAAGATAATAGGAAAATTTTCTTCGTATTCTTGCGGATCATCAGTCATATGAAAAACATTATCATAATGAACTTTTTGATTGTTTATATAATCTTCTTGTGGTAAAACTAAATGTCTATATTTTCTTCTTATACCTACTTTTAAATCCAAAACATTTTGATACATATATTTCCCTTTTTCTGGTAAATATATTTTTTTATCATCAGGTAATTCAAGTTGCATAATATAAATATAATTATCTTGGTACTTATTAACTAGCCCATTAATTTTATATTCGGCTTTCCAAAGTTCATCTTCTGAGAATGGATATAATTCTCTAATGAAATTTTCATAATCTTGCCCTAAATCTATTTTCCAAAGATAATTAATTGTAGAAATTTTTTGGATATCATTAAGTGCTTCTTCCGCCTTATTACCTATTGAATTCCACAAAACCCCAAATAATTTCATTTTGTTATACCTCCATTCCTACTTTCTACCAAGGTATCAACTTGTGCGGCAACATTTTTAATATCTATTCCTTCTTCAAGCGAAATAAAATATCTATTCATAAATTCTACTGTTTTTGCTTTTTTGACCATAAGTTTTATATCATCTAAACAATTAAAATCTAGTTGTCCCTTTTCTAATGTATTTAAGCATATAAGTAAATTATGTAAAAGAGTTGCATTATAATGGCTTATAGCTTCATCCATCAAATTCGGAAAATGATTTTGTATATCCGTTATTACACTATCAGCATATTGCATTAATAACATACTATCTTTTCCAAAGTTAGTATTAATTAACGAATTTGGATTAATAAAATAATGATTATAGTTTGTTCTTATATCGTGACAGAATATATTACTATTCATTAGTGCCTGCCAAAGAAAAATAAAATCTTCATTTATATTGGTAGCAGGAAATTTAATATTTTTTATCAATTCTCTTTTGTATAATTTACCCCAAACAGCATTTGAAAGTTCAAAAGATAAATATTTTTTTAGCATTTGTTCTTTATCTAATACAGTGATTTCATCACCTATTGAATATGGAACTATACTTTCTTTTTCAAAAACAACTTTTATTCCGCCTTCAACAATATCTGCATCATATTTAACAGTAGAATAATACAAGTTTTCAAGTAATTTTGTATCTAAAACATCATCACTATCAACAAACGTTATATATTTGCCAGTTGATTTAGATAATCCAACGTTTCTAGCCATCCCTACTCCAGAATTATTCTGATTAATTAATATAATTCTATTATCTTCTTGTTTGTACTGACTACAAATAACAGCACTATTATCTGTTGAGCCATCATTAATCAATATTATTTCCAAATTTTTATAGGTCTGATTAACAATTGAATTTAAAGTTGCTCTTAAATATTTTTCCGCGTTGTATATTGGTACAATAACTGATATACATTCTAGATTTGTATTATCATCATTAATACAATTTTCCATAATTACCCCCTCGATTTTCCTTATATTATATATCATAATAATAGAAAGTCAAGAAACACCAAAAATATCTTCTCTTGACTTTTATTTAACTATATATAATTCATGTAATGCTCTAGTCATTGAAACATACAACAATTTCATATCTTCTGTTTTTTCTTTATCAAATTTACCAATACCAGTATCAAGTAAAATTACAAATCAAATTCTAAAACTTTTGATAAATAACTACTAGTACAACATATAGAATTAATTGAATTTTGATTATTTTCGTTAGTTTTATCAAAATCAATAATTTTAGACAAATTATTGCGAACTTCTTCAACAATAGGCTGATTTTTACATATAACCGCAATACTTTTGTAGTTTTTATTTAAAGAATTATTTATTATTTCTAAAATGGTATTATATAAATTATTTTCTTTTGAAGAGACATATTGTACTTCTTTACCATGCCTTATAACAGGAATAGCTATGGAATATCCTAATAACTCATTTATTTTATTAGCTTCATTCATTATTTCTATGGTTGTTCTATAACTTTTATTTAAATATAATATTTCGCATTCCCCATTAAATACAGAATCTATAATTTCTTCCCAAGTTTGTATACTTTTATAAGAATACAATGATTGGGCTAAATCTCCATAAATACTAAACGTGGAATTATACATTATATTTTTCAGCACATAAAAGGTAAATGTATTATAATCTTGTGCTTCATCTATTACAACATGTCGATATTTGGAAAATTCTTCAGCCCCGTATAATCTATATTTAATATACATAAGCGGGGTTAAATCTTCTTTACTAATTTTTTTATTTCTTATTTCTTTTTGCTTTTCATCGTAATCAAAGTTATTCATTTTCAAGTACTCATTTTTTTTTAAGAATTTCTAAATAAATTTGAATTGGGGTTTTAATTAATTTTTTAAAATATAATTTTAAAATATTGCTACCAGAAACATTTAATTCTTTTTTTAGTTGTTCTCTATCCCTTATTATTTTGTTTTGAATTGTTTTTGTATAGTTTTTTGATAATGATTGAGATAAAATTTTTTCTAAAATTACATCTGCTTTTTCTTCAATTTTTTTTGATAAAATTGCTATTGTCTTATCAATTTTTGATTCTAACGTTTTATGGAATTTATCATTTATTGATAAATATGTATCTTTAATTACATCAACATCTAATATTTTAAAATCTTTAAAATATAAATGTTCATTTGGAATTAAATTATCATAGTATTTTTTTAAATATATGTCTATTTCTTTTTTGAAATCCATAGAAGTAATATAATAGGCGAATGCATTTTTTTCCTCATTCTTATTGTTATTTAAAATATCTGCAAAATTTTCTACATCTAATTTTTCTTTCAAAAAGGTTTGAGCAAAATCTATTAAATCATATTGAGAAACTCCGTTAACATCTAAATCAGGTAAAACACTTGATATATATTCGCCAAAAAATTTATTTGGTCCAATTACCATATATTGATTTGAATCATAAATATCTCTGTTATTATATACTAAATACGCTATTCTATGTAAAGCAACAGTGGTTTTTCCACTACCAGCAACGCCTTGTATAATTGAATTATATTTTAAATCTTGTCTTATTATTTTATTTTGTTCACTTTGAATAGTAGAGACAATATTTTTTAACCTATTATCAGCATTAACACCTAAAAATGGTTTTAACAATTCATCTTTGCTTACTGTATCAACATCAATAAAATTTAATAATTGCCCATTTTCAATTTGTGAATAATAGGGTTTAGTAATTCCTAATTCTTCAGCAATATCTTTACCAAGAATTTTTTTCTTTTTTTTCTCTGCTTTTAATGTTTCTAATTTCCCCATTTGTAATTCCTCCTTATATAATTAAATATACTATAGTTAAAAAATATTTAAATTATGCAAATAAAAAAATCGTACATTAAGAATACGAGTATTGGCCACAAATTCATTTTTTAACATTTTATTTTATTAAGTATTTTAAAGGTATTTAAGAAAATACAATATAACACTAAAATGACTAAATTAAAAGGAATTACAATAATTTATTATCATTGAATGTTATGTAGTTGTTTGGATTGGCTCCTTTATATACATATCTTCCTTCTTCATATGCATCTGCATATAGTCCATCTCCTGTTATTACTGCTGTTCCTATTAGTTTATCTGAGGCACTCTCTCCACTTGGAGTTGTTCCAGTTGCCTGACTATAGTCTAAGTCTACTATTAGGGTTGATGCCGTATTTGTTGGTTGTTCACTTACACTACTTATATATTCTACTTTTACGATTAATACTTTAGTGTTTCCAGCTGTTATTACATCACCTTTGGTCATTCCTGATGAAGTAAACTTGATTGCTGGATTATTTGTATCACTTAAAGCTATATCATCTAACTTAGCATCTAAACTTCCAGCATTGTTTACGGTAATATCATACTCTATACTATCACCTGGTGTTTGAAGTGATGTTTTAAAGGTTGCGCTTAATTCTTCAAAACTTGGATCACCATTATTACTGGCTGTGCCTACAATGTTTTTACTTTCTACCTTTGTTATCTTTACATTCCAGCTACTTGTTATATTACTTGTTC